>ENA-OYXU01000034-OYXU01000034.1-human-gut-metagenome-genome-assembly--contig:-NODE-34-length-67464-cov-10.324304_pt1 | contig 67464 bp, 46 predicted proteins | sample MGYA00243243_ERZ653435 | MGnify/ENA primary metagenome ERZ653435 (study PRJEB26926, sample SAMN06165113) | human gut metagenome | biome: ENVO:00009003; feature: ENVO:2100002; material: ENVO:00002003... | reverse complement strand
GACTGTAAATCTGCTGGTTTTTACCTTCGGTGGTTCGAATCCATCACCACCCACACTTACTTGCGGAAATAGCTCAGTTGATAGAGCACTAGCCTTCCAAGCTGGGGGTCGCGGGTTTGAGCCCCGTTTTCCGCTCAATTTATTAACTTGCTGTAATAGCTCAGTGGTAGAGCACTTCCTTGGTAAGGAAGAGGTCCTGAGTTCAACTCTCAGATACAGCTCTTTCCAAATCAAGCATATTAATATTAAACTAAAAATAAAAAACAATGGCAAAAGAGACATTCCAGCGTACCAAACCCCATGTAAACATTGGTACAATTGGTCACGTAGACCACGGTAAGACTACTCTGACAGCTGCTATTACAACTGTGTTGGCAAAGGCAGGTCTCTCTGAGGTTAAGTCTTTCGATCAGATTGATAATGCTCCTGAGGAGAAGGAGCGTGGTATCACCATCAACACAGCTCACGTTGAGTATGAGACTGCAACTCGTCACTACGCACACGTAGACTGCCCTGGACACGCTGACTATGTGAAGAACATGGTTACTGGTGCTGCTCAGATGGACGGTGCTATCCTTGTAGTTGCTGCCACTGATGGTCCTATGCCACAGACTCGTGAGCACGTGCTGCTCGCCCGTCAGGTAAACGTTCCACGCTTGGTAGTATTTCTCAACAAGTGTGATATGGTTGACGACGAGGAAATGCTTGAGCTCGTTGAGATGGAGGTTCGCGAGATCCTTGATCAGTATGAGTTCGAGGAGGACACTCCAATCATCCGCGGTTCTGCTCTTGGTGCTCTCAACGGTGTTGAGAAGTGGGAAGAGAAAGTTATGGAGCTGATGAACACCTGCGACACTTGGATTCAGGAGCCTCCACGCGCTACCGACAAACCTTTCTTGATGCCTGTTGAGGACGTATTCTCAATCACAGGTCGTGGTACAGTGGCTACTGGCCGTATCGAGACTGGTGTTATCCACGTTGGCGATGAGGTTGAGCTGCTCGGTCTCGGTGAGGACAAGAAGTCAGTTGTTACTGGCGTTGAGATGTTCCGCAAGCTCCTCGATGAGGGTCAGGCTGGTGATAACGTAGGTCTGCTGCTCCGTGGTATCGACAAGAACGAGATTAAGCGTGGTATGGTGCTCTGTCATCCTGGACAGATTAAGCCTTACAAGAAGTTCAAGGCTTCAATCTACGTACTGAAGAAGGAAGAGGGTGGTCGTCACACTCCATTCGGAAACAAGTATCGTCCACAGTTCTACCTCCGCACAATGGACTGTACAGGTGAGATTTCTCTGCCAGCTGGCGTAGAGATGGTAATGCCTGGCGACAATGTGGAGATTACTGTAGAGCTTATCTACGCTGTGGCTCTGAACCCAGGTCTCCGTTTCGCTATCCGCGAGGGTGGTCGTACAGTAGGCTCTGGTCAGATTACAGAGGTATTCGAGGACTAATTTAAGTTCTACTATAAGAGTTCCGCATTCTTTGCGGAGTGCGGAACTCCACTTACGGGATTAGCTCAGTCGGTAGAGCACTGGTCTCCAAAACCAGGTGTCGGGCGTTCGAGCCGCTCATCCCGTGCTAAAAAGACTAAAGATGAAGACATTTGTAAATTATTGCAAGTCTTGCTATGACGAGCTTGCTTATAAGACTACTTGGCCAAGCCTGAAGGAACTTACAAATAGTGCGGTGGTTGTATTATCAGCTTCCGTAATCATTGCGCTTATTGTATGGGTGATGGATTTGGTTTTCAAGTTTGTCATGAGTAGTATTTATCCCAACTAATCACGAGATTTAAGAAATGGCTCAGACAGGAATGAAGTGGTACGTGCTGCGTGCCGCCAGCGGTAAGGAGGCTAAGATTAAGGATTATCTTGAAGCTGCGAAAAAGCATAATGAAATGCTGAACGCCAATGTTGGTCAGTGTCTGATTCCGACAGAGAAGTATGCAGTGCTGCGTAATTCAAAGCGCGTGGTGAAAGAGAAGCTTTTCTTGCCGGGCTATGTGCTTGTTGAGGCTAACTTGAATCCAGAGGTGGCGCACATGTTGAGATTCCTTCCCAATGTGCTCGGCTTCCTCGGTGGTATGGATAATCCTGCTCCGGTCAGACAATCTGAGATAAACCGGATTCTTGGCATTGCAGAGGAGTCGGAGGTGGAAATAGCCGTAAACGTGCCATACGTGGTAGACGAGACGGTGAAGGTCATCGACGGTCCTTTCAGTGGTTTCAGCGGCATCATCGAAGAGGTGAATGCCGAGAAGCACAAGTTGAAAGTAATGGTTAAGATCTTCGGACGTAAAACTCCGCTGGAGCTTGACTATTCGCAAGTGGAGAAAGAAGTAGAGTAGCACATATTGTTACGGTGTGCCCCGCTTCTTGTATGTGGTTGGGCAGTTTGCACAACTAAAATTAATTTTAAATTTAATAAAGTAAAATGGCTAAAGAAGTTGCTGGATTAATCAAATTACAGATTAAAGGTGGCGCTGCGAATCCTTCACCACCAGTAGGACCTGCACTTGGTTCTAAGGGTATCAACATTATGGGATTCTGCAAAGAGTTCAACGCCAGAACCCAGGATAAGGCAGGAAAGATTCTTCCTGTTGTTATCACCTATTATACTGACAAGTCATTCAGCTTTGAGATCAAGACTCCTCCTGCTGCTGTGCAGCTCAAGGAGGTGGCTAAGTTGAAGAGCGGCTCTGCGCAGCCTAACCGTCAGAAGGTTGCGACAGTGACTTGGGATCAGATCAAGGTGATAGCAGAGGATAAGATGCCTGACTTGAATTGCTTTACTGTAGAGTCTGCTATGCGACTCATAGCAGGTACTGCACGTAGTATGGGTATCACTGTACAAGGCGAGTTCCCTGGTAAATAATTTAAACTTCAATTAAGAAAATGAGTAAACTGACAAAAAATCAAAAGTTAGTAGCTGATAAGGTTGAAGCAGGGAGAGCGTACACATTGGCAGAGGCATCAGCATTGGTTAAGGAAATAACCACAACCAAGTTTGACGCTTCTCTCGATATTGATGTTCGTTTGGGCGTAGACCCCCGTAAGGCTAACCAGATGGTGCGTGGCGTTGTGTCACTGCCTAACGGTACCGGCAAGGTGGTGCGCGTTCTCTGTCTTTGTACACCTGATCAGGAGGCTGCTGCTAAGGAAGCCGGTGCCGACTATGTTGGTCTTGATGAGTACATCAACAAGATCAAGGGCGGTTGGACCGACGTTGACGTTATTATCACAATGCCTTCTTGCATGGCTAAGCTTGGTCCTCTCGGACGTATTCTTGGTCCTCGTGGCTTGATGCCAAACCCCAAGAGTGGTACAGTAACCATGGATGTGGCTAAGGCGGTAAGTGAAGTGAAGCAGGGTAAGATTGACTTCAAGGTAGACAAGGCTGGTATCGTACACGCCTCTATCGGAAAGGTTTCGTTCACTCCAGAGCAGATTTTCGGAAATGCCAAGGAGTTCATACAGACCATCATCAAGTTGAAGCCTGCCGCTGCAAAGGGTACATATATCAAGAGTATCTTTATCTCAAGCACTATGAGTAAGGGTATCAAGGTTGATCCTAAATCAGTTGAATAACTCGTAAAAGTTTAGTAAAATGAAAAAGGAAGTAAAAGATACTATCATTGTAGAGCTTGGCGAGCAGCTGAAGCAGTACCCTCACTTTTACCTTGTAGACCTCACTGGTCTCAATGCTGCTGACACTTCGGACCTGCGCCGTAAGTGCTTCAAGAGCGAGGTAAAACTTGTAGTGGTTAAGAATACTCTTCTTGAGAAGGCTATGAAGGCCGCTGAGACTGATTATTCTCCCTTGTTCGATGTCATGAAGGGCAATACTGCCATCATGTTCTGCAACACTGCAAATGTTCCTGCAAAGTTGCTTCAGGAGTACAAGAAGAACAAGAAAGAGGTTCCTGCACTCAAGGCTGCATATGCTGAGGAGAGTTTCTTCGTTGGCGCAGACAAGCTTGACGAGCTGGTAGCAATAAAGAGCAAGAACGAGCTTATCGCAGACGTTGTCGCTCTGCTCCAGAGCCCTGCAAAGAACGTTGTTTCTGCATTGCAGTCGGGCGCAAACACCATCCATGGTGTGCTTAAGACTTTGGGTGAGCGTCCTGAGTAATAATCTCAGACGTGATTGCCTGAAGCAAACAAAACAAAGTATTATTCAAGAATTATAAAATTAAAAAAGTTAAATAAAAATGGCAGATATTAAAGCTATTGCTGAGGAGTTGGTAAACCTCACAGTGAAAGAAGTAAATGAGTTGGCAACAGTCCTTAAGGACGAGTATGGAATTGAGCCTGCTGCTGCAGCTGTTGCAGTAGCTGCTGCTCCTGGTGCTGCTGCTGAGGCTGCAGCTGAGGAGAAGACTTCATTCGACGTAGTATTGAAGTCAGCTGGTGCTGCTAAGCTCCAGGTTGTAAAGGCAGTTAAGGAAGCTTGCGGTCTTGGCTTGAAAGAGGCTAAGGATCTCGTAGACGGTGCTCCTTCAACAGTGAAGGAAGGTCTGTCTAAGGACGAGGCTGAGAACCTGAAGAAGACCCTTGAGGGTGCTGGCGCTGAGGTAGAGCTGAAATAATCAGGCTCACACGCTTTATAATTTACGGTTAAGTATCTCTAAGTAGGAGATGCTTAACCTTTTTGTGTCTTTCATAAGTTTTTTATATAAATAAATGGCATCAAAAGTAATTAATAACAGAGTAAATTTCGGAAGTGTAAAGAATCCTATGCCCTTCCCGGATTTTCTTGATGTGCAATTACAGTCGTTCAAGGACTTTTTGCAGCTGGACACTCCTCCAGAGGAACGCAAGAATGACGGTTTGTATAAGGTGTTCGCCGAGAACTTCCCTATCACCGATACACGTAATAATTTCATTCTTGAGTTCTTGGATTACTATATCGACCCGCCCCGTTACTCCATCGACGAGTGTCTGGAGCGCGGTCTGACTTATAGCGTACCACTGAAAGCCAAGCTGAAGCTGTATTGTACTGACCCTGACCATGAGGATTTCGGCACAGTGATTCAGGATGTGTTCCTCGGTCCCATTCCTTACATGACCTCCAACGGTACATTTATCATCAACGGTGCAGAGCGCGTGGTTGTGTCTCAGCTGCATCGCTCGCCGGGCGTGTTCTTCGGACAGAGTGTTCACGCAAACGGCTCTCTGCTGTATTCAGCCCGTATCATTCCGTTTAAAGGTTCATGGATAGAGTTTGCCACCGACATCAACAATGTGATGTATGCATACATCGACCGTAAGAAGAAATTGCCTGTTACAACGCTTCTGCGTGCCATCGGCTTCGAGTCGGACAAGGACATACTGAGCATTTTCGACCTTGCCGAGGAAGTGAAGGTCAACAAGTCGCAGCTCAAAAAGTGCATCGGCTGCAAGCTGGCGGCACGTGTGCTGAGAAGCTGGAATGAGGACTTTGTTGACGAGGATACTGGCGAGGTGGTGTCAATAGAGCGTAACGAGGTGATCATGGAACGTGAGACTGAAATCACCGAGGACAACCTCATTGATATTCTTGAGAGCGGTGCCACAACAATCCTTATACACAAGGATGCTGCAGCTGCTTCCGACTACTCCATTATTTTCAACACTCTTGCGAAAGACCCGAGTAACTCTGAGAAGGAGGCTGTGGTGTACATCTACCGTCAGCTGCGCAACGCTGACCCGGCTGATGATGCAAGCGCGAGAGAGGTTATACAGAACCTGTTCTTCTCCGACAAACGCTATGACTTGGGTGAGGTGGGACGCTACCGCATCAACAGGAAGCTGGGACTTACCACCGAGATGGATGTGAGAGTGCTCACAAAGGAAGACATCATCGAGATTATCAAATATCTGATTCAGCTCATCAACTCAAAGGCTGCCGTGGACGATATCGACCACCTGTCGAACCGCCGTGTACGTACAGTCGGCGAGCAGCTGGGCAATCAGTTCTCAATAGGTCTGGCACGTATCAGCCGCACTATCCGCGAGCGTATGAACGTGCGCGACAATGAGGTGTTCACACCTACAGATCTTATCAACGCAAAGACTATTTCAAGCGTTATCAACTCGTTCTTCGGAACCAACCCGCTGTCGCAGTTCATGGACCAGACCAACCCGTTGGCGGAGGTGACTCACAAGCGCCGTCTCTCGGCTCTTGGTCCTGGCGGTCTGTCGCGTGAGCGCGCCGGATTCGAGGTGCGTGACGTACACTATACACACTACGGTCGTCTGTGCCCTATCGAGAGTCCTGAAGGTCCTAACATCGGACTTATCTCTTCTCTCTGTGTGTATGCCAAGATTGACAGCCTCGGATTCATCGAGACGCCTTACCGTAAGGTGGTGAATGGCGTTGCCGACCTCTCTCCCGAGGGAATTGTGTATATGACTGCCGAGGAGGAGGGCGAGAACATTATCGGTCAGGGTAATGCGCCGCTCAACGATGACGGTACATTTATCCGTGAGGTGGTGAAGTGCCGCCAGGAGGCGGATTTCCCTGTTGTTCCACCTACAGAGGTTAATTACATGGACGTGTCGCCACAGCAGATTGCATCTATCGCTGCATCGCTCATCCCGTTCCTTGAGCACGACGATGCTCACCGTGCGCTGATGGGCTCTAACATGATGCGCCAGGCTGTGCCGCTGCTTCACAACGAGGCTCCTATCGTGGGTACCGGTATTGAGAAGCAGGTGTGTGAGGACTCTCGCACAATGATTACTGCCGAGGGTGAGGGTGTGATAGAATATGTTGACGCTACAACTATACGTATTCTCTACGACCGCACAGAGGAAGAGGAGTTTGTGAGCTTCGAGCCGGCATTGAAGGAATACCGTATTCCAAAATTCCGCCGCACCAACCAGAACATGACCATCGACCTGCGTCCTATCTGCAACAAGGGACAGCGGGTGAAGAAGGGTGACATTCTTACCGAGGGCTATGCCACAGAAGACGGCGAGCTGGCACTCGGACGCAACCTCCTTGTGGCTTATATGCCATGGAAGGGTTACAACTATGAGGATGCCATCGTGCTCAATGAGCGTATCGTGCGTGAGGATGTGCTCACATCGGTGCATGTTGATGAGTACTCGCTTGAGGTTCGTGAGACCAAGCGTGGTGTAGAGGAATTTACTGCCGATATTCCTAATGTGAGCGAGGAGGCAACAAAGGACCTCGACGAGAACGGTGTTATCCGTGTGGGTGCACGCATAGAGCCGGGTGATATTCTCATTGGAAAAATTTCACCTAAGGGCGAAAGCGACCCCTCACCGGAGGAGAAGCTGCTGCGTGCCATCTTCGGCGACAAGGCGGGCGACGTGAAGGACTCTTCGCTCAAGGCAAACCCTTCACTCTCGGGTGTCGTTATCGACAAGAAGATGTTCGCGCGTGCCATCAAGACACGCCAGTCGAAGCAGCAGGATAAGATTCTCATTGCAAAGATTGACGAGGAATATGAGGCAAAGGTGGACGACTTGAAGGATATTCTCATCGACAAGCTGTTGTCGCTCACCAACGACAAGGTGTCGATGGGTGTCAAGGACTATACCGGCGCGGAGATTATCTCGCGCGGTGCCAAGTTTACACAGGCCAACCTGCGCAACCTTGAGTATGGTGACATAGAGATAAGCAAGTGGACCGATGACGAGCATATCAACATGCTCATCTCGCAGCTTATCACAAACTTCATGCGCAAGTATAAGTTGCTCGACGCTGAGAACAAGCGCAAGAAGTTTGCAATCACCATCGGTGACGAGCTGCCTTCGGGCATCCTGCAGATGGCTAAGGTGTATATCGCCAAGAAACGTAAGATTCAGGTGGGTGATAAGCTCGCCGGACGCCACGGTAACAAAGGTATTGTGTCGAAGGTGGTGCGTCAGGAGGATATGCCGTTCCTTGAGGACGGGCGTCCTGTAGATTTGGTGCTTAACCCTCTGGGTGTGCCTTCACGTATGAACCTTGGTCAGATTTTCGAGGCTATTCTCGGTGCTGCCGGTAAGAAGTTGGGCTGCAAGTTTGCAACTCCTATCTTCGACGGTGCTAAGCTTGAAGACCTTGCAGAGTGGACCGACAAGGCTGGACTGCCGCACCTCTGCTCTACACATTTGTATGACGGTGAGACGGGTGAGATGTTCGACCAGCCTGCAACAGTGGGTATCACCTACTTCCTCAAACTCGGTCACATGGTTGAGGACAAGATGCACGCACGTAGCATCGGTCCATACTCAGTCATTACTCAGCAGCCTCTTGGAGGTAAGGCACAGTTTGGTGGACAGCGTTTCGGAGAGATGGAGGTTTGGGCACTTGAGGCATTCGGTGCAAGCCATGTTCTTCAGGAGATTCTTACCATCAAGAGTGACGACGTGGTGGGCCGTAGCAAGGCTTACGAGGCTATTGTCAAGGGCGAGCCAATGCCAACTCCAGGCATTCCCGAGTCGCTCAACGTGTTGCTTCATGAGTTGAAGGGTCTTGGACTGAGTATCAAGCTCGACTAATGCGACTATGTACAGTATAATGATAATGTGTACACATATTATAATTAAGAAATATGGCTTTTAAGAAAGATACAAAGATAAAGAGTAATTTCACTAAGATTACTATCGGTTTGGCATCGCCGGAGGAGATTCTTGAAAACTCCTTTGGTGAGGTCACAAAGCCTGAAACCATCAACTACCGCACCTATAAGCCTGAGCGCGACGGTTTGTTCTGCGAGCGCATTTTCGGTCCGCAGAAGGACTACGAGTGTGCCTGCGGTAAGTACAAGCGCATAAGATATAAGGGTATTGTGTGCGACCGCTGTGGAGTTGAGGTTACCGAGAAGAAGGTGCGCCGTGAGCGTCCCGGACACATCGAGCTGGTTGTGCCAGTGGCACATATCTGGTATTTCCGCTCGTTGCCTAATAAGCTCGGCTATCTGCTGGGTATGCCTACAAAGAAGCTTGACGCCGTAATCTATTACGAGCGCTACATTGTGATTCAGCCGGGTCTGATGGAAGGCAAGGTTGATGAAGAAGGCAATCCTGTAAACGGCTCGCAGAAGGGCGATTTGCTGTCGGAGGAGGAGATGAACGACATTTTCGACAAGTATTTGCCAGAGGAGAACGAGTATCTTGAGGACAGCGATCCTAACAAGTTCGTTGCCAAGATGGGTGCCGAGGCTATCCAGATTCTGTTGCAGCAGCTCGACCTCGACTCACTTTCTTACGAGTTGCGCAACCTTGCCAACAGCAATGGTTCGCAGCAGCGCAAGAATGACGCACTGAAGCGCCTGCAGGTGGTGGAGGCATTCCGCTCAAGCCGTGAGACCAACAAGCCTGAGTGGATGATTATGAAGATATTGCCAGTGACCCCACCTGAGCTCCGTCCTCTCGTGCCGCTGGATGGAGGCCGTTTTGCAACCAGCGACCTTAACGACCTCTACCGTCGCGTAATCATACGTAACAACCGTCTGAAGCGCCTTGTTGAGATTCATGCTCCCGAGGTGATTCTCCGCAACGAGAAGCGTATGTTGCAGGAGGCTGTCGACAGTCTGTTTGACAACTCACGCAAGAGCAGTGCAGTGAAGAGCGAGGCAAACCGCCCGCTGAAGTCACTGTCTGACTCGCTCAAGGGTAAGCAGGGACGTTTCCGTCAGAACCTCCTCGGTAAGCGTGTTGACTATTCTGCACGTTCGGTTATCGTCGTTGGTCCTGAGCTGAAGATGGGCGAGTGCGGTCTGCCGAAACTCATGGCTGCCGAGCTCTACAAGCCATTCATTATCCGCAAGCTTATCGAGCGCGGTATTGTGAAGACCGTTAAGAGCGCAAAGAAGATAGTTGACCGCCGTGAACCTATCATCTTCGACATTCTTGAGAATGTGATGAAGGGTCATCCAGTGCTCCTCAACCGTGCGCCTACACTTCACCGTCTGGGTATCCAGGCATTCCAGCCAAAAATGATCGAGGGTAAGGCAATCCAGCTTCACCCGTTGGCATGTACTGCGTTCAATGCCGACTTTGACGGTGACCAGATGGCTGTTCACCTCCCGTTGAGCAACGAGGCTGTGCTTGAGGCTCAGATTCTGATGCTTCAGAGCCACAACATCCTTAACCCTGCCAATGGTGCTCCTATCACCGTGCCTTCACAGGATATGGTGCTCGGACTCTACTATATCACAAAGATTCGTCCGGGAGCTAAGGGCGAGGGTCTGACATTCTATGGTCCAGAGGAGGCTATCATTGCCAACAACGAGGGCAAGTGTGATGTGCACGCTCTTGTGAAGGTGCTCGTTGACGATAAGGACGAGAACGGTAATCCATGCAAGCACATGGTTGAGACCAGTGTGGGCCGCGTTATCGTAAACGGCATTGTGCCGAAGGGCGTGGGCTATGTGAATAAGGTTATCTCGAAGAAGAGCCTCCGCGATATTATTGCCGACGTTATCAACAATGTAGGTTTTGCCGAGGCATGCGAGTTCCTCGACGGTATCAAGAACCTTGGCTACCGCATGGCTTACGAGGCAGGTCTTTCGTTCAACCTCGATGATATCATCATCCCGAAGGAAAAGGCTGAGCTGGTGCAGAAGGGTAACGACGAGATTCGTCAGATTACCGACAACTATAACATGGGATTCATCACCGATAACGAGCGTTACAACCAGGTTATCGATACTTGGACTCACGTGAACAACAACCTCGGAAACGTGCTGATGAAGCAGATGACCGAGGCAGACCAGGGATTCAACGCCGTTTACATGATGCTTGATTCTGGTGCCCGTGGTTCTAAGGACCAGATTCGTCAGCTCTCAGGTATGCGTGGACTTATGGCGAAGCCGCAGAAGGCAGGTGCCGAGGGACACCAGATTATTGAGAACCCTATCCTTTCTAACTTTAAGGAGGGTATGTCGGTGCTTGAGTACTTTATCTCTACCCACGGTGCCCGTAAGGGTCTTGCCGACACCGCTATGAAGACTGCCGATGCAGGATACCTTACACGACGCCTTGTTGACGTGTCGCATGATGTGATTATCAACGAGGACGATTGCGGTACGCTGCGCGGACTGATGTGTACGGCACTGAAGAACGGCGATGAAGTGATTTCATCACTTTCTGAGCGTATCATCGGCCGTGTGTCGGTTCACGACATCATACATCCTCAGACAGGAGCGCTGATTGTAGCGGCTGGTGAGGAGATAACCGAGGCTATTGCGCAGGTTATCGAGGAAAGCCCGATTGAGATGGTTGAGATTCGTTCGGTACTCACCTGTGAGAGCCGCAACGGTGTCTGCAAAAAGTGCTACGGCCGTAACCTTGCCACCCGTAAGATGGTGCAGAAGGGTGAGGCTGTCGGCGTGATTGCCGCTCAGGCAATCGGTGAGCCTGGTACACAGCTTACACTGCGTACATTCCACGACGGAGGTATCGCGTCTAACGCTGCTGCCAATGCAAGTATCGTGGCAAAGAACGAGAGCCGTCTTGAGTTCGATGAAATCCGTACCGTTCCGTTCAAGGAAGAGGATGTGGATTGTGAGATGGTGGTGAGCCGTCTTGCTGAGTTGCGATTCGTCGACCCTCATACAGGTATTGTAATGTCAACAGTCAATGTGCCTTACGGTTCGTCACTTTATTGCAAGCAAGGCGATGTGGTGGAGAAAGGCAAGCTCATTGCAAAATGGGATCCATTCAATGCCGTTATCGTTTCCGAATATGCCGGTACTCTGAAGTTCAACGATGTGGTTGAGGGTCTTACCTACCGCGCTGAGACCGATGAGACTACAGGTCTTACCGAGCGTATCATCACTGAGTCAAAGGACAAGTCGCTCGTTCCTACCTGCGACATTATCAATGCCGATGGCGAGAAGGTTGGTACTTACAACTTCCCTGTGGGTGGTCACGTGGTGGTTGAGGACGGTCAGACCGTAAGCACCGGTGAGACTCTTGTTCAGATACCGCGTTCAGCAGCCAAGGCTGGTGATATCACCGGTGGTCTTCCACGTGTTACCGAGCTGTTCGAGGCGCGTAACCCATCCAACCCTGCCGTTGTATCTGAAATTGACGGTGAGGTGACCATGGGTAAGGTTAAGCGTGGAAACCGTGAGGTTATTGTAACATCGAAGACTGGCGAGCAGCGTTCTTATCTCGTGTCTCTGTCGAAGCAGATTCTGGTTCAGGAGCACGATGCCGTGCGTGCCGGTACTCCGTTGTCCGACGGTTCCATTACTCCTGCCGATATCCTTGCCATCAAGGGCCCTACTGCCGTTCAGGAGTATATCGTGAATGAGGTTCAGGACGTGTACCGTCTGCAGGGTGTGAAGATCAACGATAAACACTTCGAGATTATCGTTCGTCAGATGATGCGCAAGGTGCAGATCAATGATCCGGGCGACACATCGTTCCTTGAGCTTGAGATTGTGGACAAGCTTGACTTCCGTGCCGAGAACGACCGCATTTGGGGCAAGAAGGTGGTTATCGACGCTGGTGACAGCGATAACCTCCAGAAGGGACAGATTGTTACAGCCCGCAAGCTCCGCGACGAGAACTCATCGCTCAAGCGCCGTGACCTCAAGCTGGTTCAGGTGCGTGATGCAGTGCCTGCCACATCTACTCAGATTCTTCAGGGTATCACGCGTGCTGCCCTCCAGACCAAGAGCTTCATGTCGGCTGCATCGTTCCAGGAGACCACCAAGGTGCTCAACGAGGCTGCCATCCGTGGCAAGAGCGACCGTCTTGAGGGTATGAAGGAGAACGTTATCTGCGGTCACCTCATTCCTGCCGGTACTGGTCTGCGTGAATTTGAGAAGGTGATTGTAGGCTCTAAGGAGGAGTATGACCGCATTCAGGCAAACCGCAAGAATGTGCTCGATTTCTCTGACGAGACCGTGAAGGCAACTCCCGACAATATGTAATCACACATTTAATTATATAAGAAAAAGAGGTCATCCCAGAGCGGGATGACCTCTTTTCTTTATTATTTTTTTAATCTTCAATCCTATCTTTTATGCCCAAGGATTCTCGGTTGGATAAGGCAGAGCCTTTGGCTGGTTGTAGGCGATGTCCTTTATGCCGAGATACTTGAACACCTCGAACAGGGTCTTGCCCACATGCTCGAATGCCACTGCACCGTGGTGAGGATAACCCTTCTGGATGAGCACGTGACGATAGAAGCGGCCCATCTCCTTGATGGCGAAGATACCGATACCGCCGAATGAGCGTGTAGGAACGTCGAGCACCTCACCCTCGGCGATGTAAGAGCGGAGATTGCCCTCAGAGTCGCACTGCAGACGGTAGAATGTGATAGGACTTGCTGCGATGTCGCCCTCAAGGGTACCGCGTGTGAAGTCTGGCTCGCCGCCGTTCTCAAGCAGACGGTTCTGGATGAGCTGGAACTTAATCTTGCGGTTAGAGCACATCTTGCACTGTGGAGTGTTGCCGCAGTGGAAGCCCATGAATGTGTCGGTGAGCTTGTAGTCGTACTTGCCGACGATGTCCTCGTCGTAGATGTACTTCGGCACAGAGTTGTTGATGTCGAGCAGGGTAACGGTGTCGTCGGATGCGCAGATACCGATATACTCAGACAGTGCGCCGTAGATGTCAACCTCGCATGCCACTGGGATGCCGCGGCTTGCCAGACGGCTGTTCACGTAGCAAGGCTCAAAGCCGAACTGGCTTGGGAATGCCGGCCAGCACTTGTCGGCAAATGCCACATACTGGCGTGAACCCTTGTGCTGCTCTGCCCAGTCGAGCAGAGTGAGCTCAAACTGTGCCATGCGGCGGCTGAGTGTCGGGTAATAGCAGCCCTCGCCCATTTCCTTTGCCATATCCTCGCATACAGCGTCGATGCGCGGGTCGTTCTCGTGCTCCTTGTATGCCACGAGCAGGTCGAGCTCAGAGTTCTCCTCAATCTCAACGCCAAGCTCATAGAGACCCTTGATGGGAGCGTTGCAGGCGAAGAAGTCCTGTGGACGCGGACCGAAGGTGATAATCTTCAGACCCTTCAATCCGAGGATTACGCGGGCCACCGGCACGAAGTCGGCAATCATCTTCGAGATGTCCTCGGCTGTGCCTACTGGATACTCAGGGATGTAGCCCTTGAGGTGGCGCATGCCAAGGTTGTATGAGCAGTTGAGCATACCGCAGTATGCGTCGCCGCGGCCGTTGATCATGTCACCGTCGCCCTCAGCGGCAGCCACGAACATACATGGGCCGTCGAAGTTCTTGGCGATGAGAGTCTCGGGAGTCTCGGGACCGAAGTTGCCGAGGAACACCACGAGGGCGTTGCAGCCGGCTTCCTTCACCTCGCTGACAGCCTTAAGCATGTCCTGCTCGTTCTCAACGGTGGTCTTGCAATTGTACAAGTCACCCTTATATTCTTTTACAATGTTTTCGCGGCGCTGTGTTGACAGCGCGATAGGGAAACAGTCACGGCTAACGGCGATGATGCCGAGCTTGACCTGTGGGATGTTGTTACTTACCATAAAATTGTTTTATTAAAAATGTTATATATATGTTTTTATGTTTTTTTATTTGTCGCTTATTTTATACAAAATTAATGCAAAGATACAAATAAACGATTGCATAGCAAAATATAGAATGAAATTTTAATGTTTTTTTGTTTTTGAACTACCATTTTGGTAATCCCCAATCGCCGATTCCTGACTCTAAATCGCTGATTTGCGGTTCTAAATCGGCGATTTGTGATTCCCAATTGCTGATTTTCCCCAAAAATAGTGAGTTTCTCAGATTTTATTCTTACCTTTGTGCGCAGAATGCAAGTGTGCAGTAGTTTTGTAGTATACCAATTTTAATAAACAACGATGAAGCAAACATTATTAACGTTAATTATTGTGCTCGGGACCGTGTGCGGCTGGGCAAAAAAGGCGGTGGTGTGGAATAATCCTGCCCTGCTGTCTTCGAGTGAGTCATACTTTCGGGTGAAATCTGTGGCGTTCAGCGACACGGCAACGGTGGTGGAGCTGCTGGCGATAAACCCTCAGTACAACATACGGTTTGAAAGCGAGACTTTCCTGCGGGGTGATGATGACCGCCGCTACATGATAAAGTATTGCAAGGAATATCCGCTGGACCAATGGATGCCGGTGGAAAAGAAGCCCGAGACGCTGCTGACGCTCGTCTTCGAGCCTATGCCTGCCAGACAGAAAGCCATAGACCTGCTGGAAGGATATGGAGCGAGAAACTTCAAGTTTTATGGCATTCATGATGCCGGAAAGCCTCTGAAGATTAAGCCTTTCCCTTATGATGAAAATGCGATAAGCGATTTCCGCAAGTCCTTTTTTACCACCGACAGCGTTTGTGTCAGGGGCAGGTTTGAGAAAATTCCGACTGATAGGGTTGGAATCATTTATTATTCAGACGTTCTTACACATAAGGCTTATCCCGTTGCAGTGACAGTCAATGACGACGGTACTTTCGAGCGCAAATTTAAGGTGGAGTATCCGCTGGTTAACGACATTAGTTTCAGGAACGCCTCTGTTCCTTTTATTGTCGCTCCTGGTCATACTGTAGATATTACAATCCACAAGAATGGAAGCATGGAATACACTGACGAGAACGGCAATCCCTCGCCCTTCTCCCGTCTGCTTCAATCGCGGGCATTATCGCATGACACCTACGGCTATGACTCGTCTGTTGCCGATATCAAATCGATGAACTTCATCGACTATGGTCAAAAGATGGAGCGGGTGGCAGATGATGCCATAAGGTTCACCGACTATTTTGCCCAGCGGTATTCGTTCTCGCAGTTGGAGTATGCCGTGGCAAAGACGTCAGCTTTGATTACGGCGGCACGTTGGTTTATGGAGTATGATATGGAAAAGCAGGTCTGGTTTTCGCAAACGGATTCTATCACGAAGGCTCATATTAAAACGCCCGAAAACTATCAAGTGCTGAGAAATAAGATTTTCGATGAGCGCATAGCCTTAATGCATGATAGCTATAATACTTTACAGAACCGCTACTCATTTATGAGCCCGATATTACACATGTTGTATCAGATTCGGGAGGACGGAACATACCAGGAAGGTGATCATGCCACGAAGGACAGCCTTGCTTTGGCATTAGACCGCAGGATATTCGGCAAGGATGAACCGTCACTTCTCATGAAGGTTCATTTGCTGAACAAATTGCAGCAGCGGATAGAAACTGGTCAGAATTTCAGCTTATCTTCCGAAATTACTGAAAAGGAAAAGGCGGATAACGAGAAGGATGTGTACAGCGATTATCTTCTCGCCAAGTCAGAGCTTACAGATTCCTTCTTTCAGGTAAAGGCAGACAGAATGTACCAGCATTATCTTGACACAAGGGATTTTACATACAAACTGCCGCAAACAAAGGCTACACAGATTCTGCAAAAGATAACCAATCAGTTTAAGGGCAGGTATGTGTTTCTTGATTTCTGGTCTACAAGTTGCGGACCGTGCCGCGCCAATATTGAGGCAACGGAAGCCATCCGTGAGGAACTGCGTAAAAATCCTGAGCTGGCTTTTATCTTTATCACAAGTGACGAAGAGTCGCCTGAAATGGTGTATAACAAATACGTGGAGAAGCATCTGAAGAATGACTATACCTGCCGTCTGCCCAAAGACGAGTATGTGCTGCTCCGTGAACTGTTCCAGTTTAACGGCATTCCTCATTACGAGATTCTTGACAAGCAGGGTGATGTAATCCGCACCGACGGGCATTGGGACGACATGGAGAGCTTTAACTATATTCTGAACAATATAAAAAAGAAGCTGGAGTAAAACTTTTATTGCGCCGGTTTCTGCTTGCGTGCAATTATTATTGTCACTCCGGCAAGGATGGAGACGATGCCAAGAGCCAGGCGCAGCGAGAACGACTCGCCGAAGACAAACACGCCGATGGCTACGGCTGTGACAGGTTCGAGTGCTCCCATGATGGCGGCAGGAGTGCTGCCGATGAGGTTGATGGAGACGGTCATGAAAAACAGCGACAGCACGGTGGGCAGCAGTGCCAGCTGTATGGCGCAGAGCCACTGCTTGGGAGTGTGGAGCATCATGACCGGCTCGCCCGAGATGAACGAGAAGGCGAGCATGGTGAGCAGTCCGAACACCAGTATGTAGAACGTGAACTTGAGGTTTGACATTGCTGTGGTGTGCCCCCTGTTTACGGAGATGATGTACACGGCATAGAGCAGCGACGACATCATCACCAGCGCAAAGCCCGTAGTGCTCAGCTTGCTGTTGCCGTCGCCCTGATAGAGCATTGCCACGCCAGCCACGGCGAGGGCTATTGCCGTGGCTGTGGTCCACGTCACACGCTCGTGGAAGAAAGTGGTCATAAGCACGGCGGTCATGATGGGGTAGACAAACAGCAGGGTGCTGGCGATGCCCGCCTCCATGTAGTGGAAGCTCACGTAGAGCGTTATTGACGACAGGGCAAACATCACTCCCAGTGCCGACAGGCGTATGGCGTGCCCCCATTTTATGGCGAAGCTCTCCCTGCGCACCATCATCACTGCGGCAAACATCACCACCGCCAGCAGGTAGCGGTAGGTAAGCACCGATGCTGAGTTGTAGCCGTCGGCATACAGCTCCAGCGTTCCCAACGGGTTTGTTCCGTAACACACTGCGGCAATGATGCCCGCCGCAAATCCTTTTACCTTGTTGCTAAGATTTATGTTCATCTGTTTTATAATCTTTTGCCGTTTCTGAATAATACCGTTTCCGTATTTTATGAATATTTGTTTTTGACGTGCAAAATTACAGCAAAAAAATGAAAGGGGCAAATATTTTGCCAAAAGTAGTGCGTTTTTCCAGATTTTATTCGTACCTTTGAGCGCTGAAAGCAAGTTTTTTAAATAAACATTTAAGTTATTATGAGACGAATATTTGTATTATTGCTTTTTATAGGGTTGTTGTCGGGTTCGGCAGCAGGTCAGGACAGGCGTTACGGAAAAGGTGAGCGTCAGCACCATTACAACCGAAAAGGACATCACCGCCATTCACGATATATTGTGGGAGCCGACAAGGTTTTCTTCGACGGAAAGGAGGTTAAGGGCGCTTCGGTACACAGCTTTAAGATTCTGCAAGACGGCTATGCCAAGGACGCATGGAGTGTGTATTTCCGTGGAAGCAAGATTGACGGGGCATCAAGTGACTCGTTCAGAGTGCTTGACTATGGTTACGCCAAGGACACATGGAGTGTATATTTCTTTGGAGATAAAATTAATGGAGCGTCTTCCGACAGCTTCACGGTTCTTGGGGACTGGTATGCCAAAGACACGTGGAACATATACTATGAGGGCGCAAAAACCGGAGCTTCGACAAACAATTTTGAAGTGCTTGGCGACGGCTACGCCAAAGATAGCTGGAATACTTATTATAAAGGGAAGAAAATTACGAATTAGAAATTACGAATTACGAGTTTTGAATTACGAATTGTCGGCTGTGCCGATTAAGAATTATTGAGTTTTAAATTGGAGCATAACGAGCGCTCAAGATGAAACTGAGTTATATATATTGAGGTTCCAATTCATAAATAATTAATTCTTAATCGCAGCGAAGCGAGAATAATTCGTAATTCAAAACTCATAATTCGTAATTCAATTTCTCAAGCACTCCACGGGATTGCTCCGCGCTGCCTTTACTGCCAGCCCCACGATGGTGAGCACGGCTATCAGCATGGCGGCAATGCCCACAACGGCGTAGCCCCACCATGCCTGCGGCACACGGAAGGAGTAGTCCTCCAGCCACCATTCTATGAGCTTGTAGGCTATCGGGCAGGCTATCACAAACGATATGCCGACGATGATGATAAACGGGCGGAGCAGCTCCACGATAATCTGCTGCGGACGTATGCCGAAGATTCGCTTTACGGCGATGGAGCGGCGGCGCTGACGGATGTAGATGGTCGACATGGCAAGCAGTCCGAGCGATGCCACGATTACGGAGATGACGGCAAACACCAGCACTATGGTGAGCACCTGATGCTGTTGCTTGTAGGCTTCGTCGATGATGTCGTCAACATATTGTGCACAGTCTACAAAGGGTATGCCGGGATTTATCTCGGCATAAAGCCCGGCAAGGCGCTTAAGGTTTTCGGCATGGTTGCCCGTGGTCTTTATCAGCGTGTGCCAGGGATAGCTTTTCTCAGTGTCGAGATAGGTAATCCAGATGGGAGGCTGCTCGGCGACGAGCATTGAACCGTAATGGAAATCGGTGAATGTTCCCTTCGACACGATGCGCCCTCCATTCTTGATTATGGCAGGCTGTGTGGAGTTCTCTTTCAAGCCCAGCTTGGCGTATGTAGATTTTGTAAGATATACGAAAAACTCCCCTTTATTGTTGCCGAAGTCCGACTTTGCAATATGGTTGTCGTGTATCATCTTGATGCCGAGGATGTCGAACGCCACGGTGTCGCAGCACAGATGCCTGAACGGAGCGGTCGTACCGTTCTCCAGCTGCATGGTGTTGTTGTTGAGGAAAGCGTGAGGATGTCCGCACGTCAGTCCCACCTTTTCCACCCACGGCTCCTGCTTCAGCTTGTCCACTAACACCTTTATCTTGTCCGGTCCCATGCCGGAGTTCATATTGCTCATCAGTATCATGTCGGCAGTGTTGTAGCCCAATGGTGCCTCAATCATGCCGCGAATCTGGCGGTAGAACATCATGCAGCCTATGAGCATGACGCACACGATGGTGTATTGCACGCCAATCATCAGATGACCGTAGATGCCGCTGATGCGTGAGTGAAGCTCGCCGCGCATCACGTCGAGCGGCTTGTAGCCCGAGATGACCATGGCAGGCACTATGCCCGACAGCGTGCCGAGCACAACTATCGCCACTACGAATACGGCGATGAACGTTGGGGTGATGTTGTGTACCACCGACAGAGGATAATTCACCACCTCGGAGGCATAGGGCGCAAAACACTCGGCAAGCAGCACCGCCAGCACAAACGACACGGCACAGAGCAATATAGTCTCGCCCACAAGCCTTGCCATCACAGCCCTGCGTTTTGTGCCTAAGAGCTGGCGCGTTGCCATCTCCTTGGCGCGGAACGTAGCCTGTGCGGTGGTGAGGTTGATGTAGTTGAGAATGGCAAAGAACAGCAGCACCAGTGCCACGATGTCAAGCACGCGCATCATCGAGGCGTCGCCACGGTTGAAGCTTTCGCCCCATTTCTCATCGAAGTACAGGCTACGCAGAGGGTGCAGCTGCACATCGGCATCGTCGGGGTAGAACTGCATTATCCAATAAAATCCCGTGAGGAACTTCTTCATGTCGGGCAGCTTTGCCGCAAGGTCGGCATTCTTCTTTGCAAGCACAAAGGTGTAGGCGGAAGCGGCATTGCTCATACTCTCATTGTTGTACGCATTATTGACCATGAGCAGCTCGGCGCGCAATATCACGCTGGCATCGGGCAGCACGCTGTTCTCGATATCCTTCACCACAGCCACGATGTTGTGGGGAATGCTATCGTTGCCGTCGGTAAAGCTGATGGTCTTTCCCACTGCGCTGCGGTCGCCGAACATCTTGCGGGCATAGCTCTGCGAGATCACGCAGTTGTGGTCGGACATGGCAAACTGCTCCTTGCTGCCTTCCACCACCTCCACGGTGAAGATGTTGAAGAAAGCCGAGTCGGCAAAGAGTGCCTGCTCCTGAGTGGTCTCCTCGTCAATCCTGATGTTTATTTTCTCGGTCGCCACGCTCACCGCGCTCTCTATCTCGGGATAGCGCGGAGCGATGTGGCGCGGCATCCAGTAGCCGTTGGCATACCCGTTCTTCATGCATGACAGCAGGTATATCCTGTCAGCCTTTTCCTGAAAGGAGTCGGTGCTCATCTGCCGCTCCGTGTACACGGCAATGAGCACCACGAAAGCCAGCGAGATGCTCAGTCCGAACACGTTGATGAAGGTGTAGAGCTTGTTGCGCCCTAAGAATCTTAGAAAGGTGTTCATGACTCTACATTTTGTCGTAAAGGTTGTCCACCACCTTGCCGTCGAACAGGTTGATGATGCGGTCGGCATGTGCGGCATCCTTCTGCGAGTGGGTCACCATCACTATGGTTGCGCCGTCCTTGTGCAGCTCGTCGAGCATCTCCATCACCTCCTTGCCGTTCTTTGAGTCGAGGTTACCCGTAGGCTCGTCGGCGAGAATCAGTCCGGGATTGGCAACCACGGCACGCGCTATTGCCACGCGCTGCTGCTGACCTCCCGACAACTGTGCTGGGAAGTGGCGGTTGCGGTGGCCTATTGCCATGCGCTCCATCACGTCGTGTACCCTGCGGCGCTTCTCTGCCTTGTCCATCTTCAGGTTGTTGAGCGGCAGGAGGATGTTCTCCTCCACAGTCATCTCCTCAATGAGGTTGAATGCCTGGAACACAAAGCCGATTTTGCCCTTGCGGTATTCGGTGCGCTCGCTCTCGCGGAGCTTTGCCACCTCCACGCCGTCGAGCTTGTAGCTGCCCGATGTAGGATTGTCGAGCAGTCCGAGGATGTTGAGTAGGGTTGACTTGCCGCAGCCCGACGGTCCCATTACGGCTACAAACTCGCCGTCCTCCACTGTTATTGATACACTGTTGAGCGCTACTGTCTCCACACTGTCTGTGCGGAACACCTTTTCCATGTCTTTAATCTCGATTTTCATAATTGTATTTTTTTATTTGTTGTTATTGTTTCTTTTTATATGTTTATGGATGCCCTCAGAGGGTCACGCGTGGGTCGTTTTACGGGGTCACGCGTGGGTCGTCTTAAAGGGTCACTCGTGGGTCGTCTTAGAGGGTCATGCATGGGGTATCTTAAAGGGTCATGCATGGGGCGTTTAAGGACCCTTGCAAGGGGTATTTTCTACTCATTTTTAAGATAATCCACGGGATTGCTCATGGCAATTCTGCGGCAGTTGAGTATCACCACAGCCACCAGCACCGCCACGATGGCAGCAATGCACGCCACGGACAGCCACGGGGCAAGCGACACCTGCTCGCTGAACTGCGTCAGCCACTTGCGCCCGACAATCGTGGCGGCAACTCCTCCCACGATGAGCGACGGCACCGAAATCATCAGCATGTCCTTGATGAACAGCATCACGATTTCGTTTACACGGGCGCCGTTGACCTTGCGGATGGCTATTTCCTTGCGCCGGCGATTTACCTCGTCGGCGGTATATCCCACAAGTCCTATGAAGGCAATGACGATGGTGACGATGCCCGCTATCATCACCGAGTCGCGGAAGTTGCGCTGGGTGTCGTACATTCCAGCCAGCTCGGTCTTGATGTTGTAGACGGTGATGTCGCGCGTCGGGAACAGCTTGTCGATTACTTTCTGCACCTCAGCGATGGTCTCAGCCGATGCCTCGCTCACTCTTATATACATATTGCTCATTATGTATGGGGTGTAGAAGATGGCTGCGCCGCGCGGGTCTTCATTGCAGATGTTGCCGAGGCGGATATGCCTGAACACTCCGCAGATGGTGAACAGACTTTTGTCGTGACCTGTAATTATTACGCTGCGCCCAATGACATCGTCGTCCCAGTCGAAGTGCTTCTTCATCTCACTGACAAACACGTCGTCCACCATCACCTGATTGTCGGTGCTGTCGGCGTGCTCAAAGAACGTTGTGCCCTGTATCACGGGTATGCCGAGCACGCTGAAGAAGTTGGGGTTGCATCCATACATGTCGGCGATGTTGAACTGCTTGTCCTCCTTGCCCTCTTCCCACACATTGTCGCCCGAACACCATTCGAGCAGGCCCTGATAGGCGGATGTCACATCCTTTACGCAGCTGAGCCTTTTCAGCTCGGTCACCGCCTTTGTGCGCTCCTCATGCGGAATGCCCCACAGACCGACGTGCAGCATGTTGTTGCAGTCGTAGCCGGGATTGTCGTTCACCATGAGGCTGTACTGGCGGCCAGTGAGAATGAGCAGGCAGAACAGGAATCCCGCGGCAACAAACTGCACGGCAAGCAGTGAGCGCTTCCACACGCGGCGGCTCTCGTTGTATTTGCGGAATACCGTTGACACGGGTATACGGGCATAAATCCAGCCCGGCAGCACACCTGTGATGAGCAGTATGAAAAGGCATACTGCCACCAGCAGCCACATCACTCCCTGATTGAACAACAGCTCTGTGACAGACGTTCCGAGAAGTGTCTCCACCTCGCCCTGAAATGCGTAGAGCAGCACGCCAGCCACGGCAAGCGACAGGAGAAGGTGCACCGTGCCCTCTCTGAGCACCATGCCGATGATGCCGCGGGGCGAGGTGCCGTAGCACTTGCGGATAGCCATCTCCTTGCTGCGCCCCACCATCTGCCCGAACACGATGAGCAGGTAGTTGAGCGCTGCGCAGATCAGCAGCATTGAGGCAAGAAGTGTCTGTATCCATATCATGGTTTTCGCCGACTGGTCGCTAAGGTGCTCGTCCTTCAGCGGCTTAACCATTATCTTGTAATTGCACATGTCGAGGGATTCCTTGTCCACATGCTCGCGCACCATCTTGTCGAGATATTTGGTGGTCACCTTGGCATCTGCGCCCTTTGCCAGTCGCACGAATGTGCTGTAGCGGTCGTTGCCAATCCAGTTTTGCGTACCGTCGTGCATATACTTGCCGATGGTCTTGAGCGACAGGAATATTGCCGACGGAACAGTGCTGTTGAGCGGATAGTCCTCGTACACTCCGCCGACCACGCAGAAGGCATCTTCCGACTGCTCGGGAATGTTGAGCCTCATGCCTATCACATTGCCGCCAATCTTCTCAGCCAGCGAGCGCGGTATCATGCACTGGTCGGTGACGGCGAGCACCTGCTTGTAGTCGCCGGCGATGATCTCGCGCGGCAGCACGTCGAACAGGCAGCTGTCTGCCAGACAAATGGCATCTACCGAGTACTTTCGCTTGTCGTCGGTCTCCACAGTCGTTTCTCCTTCGAGATAGGTATATCGCGTGGCAGCCTCCACCTGCGGAGTGTATTCCTTTACACCCGGACCTATGGCTCCTGCCGTGTTCTGATATTCATCATATTCCCCGTTCATCACAAAGCTCTCTTTCACCTTGTAAATCCTGTCGGCATCGGGATAGAAGCAGTCGTAGGTCTGCTCGAAATACACCTTGGCTATAAGCAGCAGTCCCATGGCGAGACCCAGCCCGAGGCATATAATCTTTATGACTGTCTTTTTCATAATTCTTTTTTTATTAGGAAGAGTAGGAGTGGTAAGAGTTGTAGGAAGAGTAGGAGCCGTTTGTTTTGAACGTAGCATCTCCCAACCAATTCTTAATTCTATAATTCCACATCTTGCGGAGCAAGACTAATTCCAAATTCGTAACTCATAATTCGTAATTCTATTCGCTCTTCAGCGCCTCCACGGGATTCTCCATTGCCGACTTTACGCAGCGCAGTGTCACGAGCGCCACCGTTATGACGGCGACGAGCAGCAGCGCCACTGCAAACACCCACCATGACACGGGGATGTGGTTGGCATAGCCTTCGAGCCAGCGGTTGATGACGTAGTAGCACAGCGGCACGGACAGCACGAAACTGAGAGCCACGATGAGCAGATACTGGACGTTGTACATACGGATGATGTCGGCGACGCGGGTGCCGTGGATTCGCCTCACTGCCACCTCGCGGCGGCGGTACTGGGTGTCGAAGAGCACAAGCCCGAACACTCCGATGAGCGCTATCGTCACGGCTATGGCGGCAAAGATGATGAGGAGCACCGACATGTTTTGCTCGTTCTCGTACTGGTGGCTGAGCTGCTCGTCGAAGTGCTCCACGGGAATATCCTCGATGTCGGTGTCGGGAGCCACCTCAAGTATCATGTCGGTCACGTATTTCCTGACCTCGCGCAGATCTGCCCCGGGAGTTGTGCGGAAATACATTCTGCTGGGAAACTGTCCCCAAGTGTTGTCGCCAAAGACGTAGAACGCCAACGGCTCAGAGTTGAATTTCATGGGACGGAATTTGATGTCCTCACATATTCCCACTATATTCACAAGGGTGTCGATGCCCCAGAACTGGCCGTCGGTGGTCACCTGAAACTCGCGCTTGGCGGTCATGTTTAATATGGCGGTTCCCTTGGCGTGCTCGTCGTTTTTGTTGAAGTTGCGCCCCTCAACCACGGGAATGCCGAGCATCCTCAGGAAGTTCCACGACACAGGGAACACCGCAAGGTGTATGTTCTTCCGCTCGCCGTTCTGATAGAGGTCGCGCCCCCAGCCCATGCGCTCGGGTGCCACGATGATGCCGCTTGCCCATGCCACGTCGGCAATGAGCGGACTGCGGCGCAGCTTTGACTCAAACGCCGTGCGGCTCTCAAAGTCGTGGCTTATCTTCTGCGGGGCGTTCACGGTCATCAGATGGTCGCGCTTGAAACCGAGGTCGGCATTCATCATGTAGCGGTATTGCAGATATACGAAGAGCGATGAGATGATGAGCGACAGAGCCACGGTGAACTGAAACAGCAGCAGCGCCATGCGGAAGCTCCGGCCGCGGCGGGTGTTGCCAAACGAGCCCTTGAGCGACAGCACGGGAGGCATTGACGTGATGTACCATGCAGGATAGAGGCTTGCCGCCACTGCCAGCACTAATGCCAGTACGGCTATGCCCGATACCACCGTTACGTTGTGGCTCAGTCTTATGTCGGCATTGAAGAAGCTGGCAACCGAGCTCTCTGCAAGCGCGGTGGCGAGCACTGCCGCCAGCAGCAGCGCCACAGCCACGAGTACCGCCGATTCGAGTATGATGCTGCCGCGCAGGCTCCAGTTGGAATAGCCGAACACCTTATGGATGTTGATGCCACGTATGCGGCGTGGCACTAATGCCATGTAGAAGTTCACATAATTGAAGAACGCCACGAAAAGTATCAGCACGAAGATGGCGCAGCAGGTGTTGAAGAACAGCTGCGACGAATGTTCGGCACCGGTCATCTGGTCGCTGTCGTGCAGATAGAAGCGGCTCATTGGCGTCAGCTCTATTTTCAGGCTCTTGATGGCTCCCATCACCTCGTCGCTGTCAGACATCTTGCCGCCGGAGTTTGCCATAGCCTTCTTCTGCGACGACTCTTTCATTATCTGCTTGGCAATGTCGAGGTTTACTGCATCGTCGGCGCTGCGCAGCTTATATACGAAAGTGTAGTTCCAGTTTGCGGTGCTGGTGAGGTTTTCCTTTATCGTCAGCTCACTAATCGCCTCGGTGCCTGCTAAGGTGCAGTTGTCGGGCATGTCGCTGAATATTCCCACAATAAGGAAACTGGTTTCCGGGTTTCTGTACACCCTGTCGCCCACCTTCAGCTTCCATTTGTCGGCAAGGCTGCGGCTTATGGCGATTGTGTTGGGCTGGCTTATCTGTCTAAGGTCGCCCTCTTCCGTCGTAAAGCCCATTATCTCCGTTGCCGAGGCGCTCATCTCGCGCCCTTTCACCTTTATCTTCTTCTGCTTGTCCGTGGCATTGCCGTCGGTGTAAAACGCATCGTTATACTCGCTTTTTGCCATGCTGCACACGCCGAACGCTTCCACTGACGGCAGTTTCTCGCCGATGGCATTGCCTATAGGCATCGACAGTATTGCCTTTTTGTTCTTGTCGTCGCCCTGCTCCAGCACGAACACCCGTTCGCTGTCTGGAATGTTGCTGTTGTAGGTCAGGGTGTAGTATATCTGCACGCCTATTACATACGCTGTTGCCAGCGCAATGCCCAAACCGATGATGTTGAGCAGTGTGGATATTTTGTAACGTAACAATGATTTCATTTTTTTGTTTAATTTAGGAATGGTAAGAGTTGTAGGAGGTTTCTAATCACTGATTAATATTTTCTCTGCGTCGCCAAAGTTGTCGTAGTTGCTGGTTATCACGCGCTCGCCGGCTTTAAGTCCCTCCAGCACCTCGTAGTACTGCGGGTTCTGCCTGCCTATCTTTATCTGGCGTTTCACAGCCTCCTTGCCGTTGGCAGCAAGCACATAGATCCATTTGCCGCCCGTGGTCTGATAGAACGAGCCTCTCGGAATGAGTATCGCCTTGGTGGGCTCGCCCAGCTGCAGGTTGATGTAGTAGGTCTGTCCCACGCGTATCTTGTCGGGACGTGTGCCGCTGAACACGAGGTCGGTGCGGAACTGCCCGTTCTTCACCTCAGGATATACCTTCGACACATGTACGGCATACTGTGAGTTCTGGCGCTCAAACTTTCCGTCCAGACCTATCGCCACACGGTCGATGTAGTGCTCGTCGATGTTCACGATTATCTTGTAGTCGTTGAGCACGTTTATCTGTCCCACCATCTGTCCCGATGCAACGTTCTGTCCAATCTCGGCGTTCAGGTTGCCGAGCTGTCCGCTGTGCGACGCCCTTATGTTCAGGTTGTCGGCACGCTGGCGCACTAGCGTCAGGTTCTGCATCATGTTCGACAGGCTCTCGCGCATCATCTTCACCTGCACCGAGCGGTAGAGTGAGTCCTGGCGTATGCGGTCGCGGAGCAGGCGCAGCTTTTGGTCTGCCAGCTCAAAGTCCTCCTTGGCTTTCAGATATTCCTCGCGCGATGTCAGCTTCTCGCCGTACAGTGATTTCTGCTGGTCGTAGAGGCGGCGCATGCGGTTGCGCTCGGTCTGTGTGGAGAGCACATCCTGGCGCAGCGACAGCCGCTCCTTCTCCATGGCAATCTCTGTGTCGCGCAGCATGTTCTGCTTCTCGGCAAGCTGCGCCTCCGAGTCGAGAATCTGCTGCTGCAGGTTGGGGTTGCGTAGCGTAAGGATAATGTCGCCCACATTAACCATCGAGCCTTCGGCTATGAGCTTCTGCTCCACGATGCCGGTCTCTAATGCCGACACCTGCACTACCACGCCAGCCTCCACCTGTCCGCTGAGACGTATGTAGTCGTTAAAGTCATCGTTTTTCACGTCGCTCACGGTCAGCGAGTTGCCGTCAATGCGGTAAGTCTTTACGCCTGTACCTGCAAATGCCCATATAATGAGTGCAATGAGCAATGCCGCCGGCACTCCAATCTTTGCGTATTTCTTCAACCGCGGATTTTTTTGCTTTATTTCTCTGTCCATATCTATGTTTTTTAATTGTTCTATTTTATTTAGGAGTTAAGGGGAGTTAAGAGGAGTTAGTTTAACTTCTTCATTATTTCACTCCCTAATCAGCGGCACTCCCTGATAATATTCATAAATAATCTTGTTGATGATAGTCTGTATGCGCTTTCCCACGAGGGTTGCGTGTGCTGTAGCCAGCTTAGAGTTGCTTGTGTACAGGTCAAGCGCCGAAACTCCGCCCAGCTCATACTTCCGCTGCATGGCTCGGTTCGACTGCTTTTCAGCCTCCATGCGTGCCTCGGCTGCGTGCCATTCACTTTCTGCGGCATTCACGTCGAGTAGTGCTTCGTTCATCTCTCGCTCTATCTCGTAGCGCGTCTTGTCAAGCTCCACCTGCTGCTGGCGGTAGTTCAGCTTGGCACGCTTCAGACGGTTTACGTTTGCCAGTCCGTCGAACAGCGGCATCGACAGCGAGAATCCAATGTACTGTCCCATGTTGTTGTGCCACTGCGTGGAAAAGCTTGGAGCCTTGTAGTCGCTGTCCAGCACCTTATAGTAAGATGTGGAGATGCCGCCGCTGAGCGATATCCTCGGCATGAAGTTGCCGCGGGCGGCACGGAGCTGGTAGCGGCTGCGGCGCAGCTCATACTCAGCCTGCATTATGCGGGGGTGGAGTTTAAATGAAGAATGAAAAATGAAGAATGAAGAATCTTTTTTGAGGGAAGAATGAAGAGGGAATGATGAAGAATCGATTTGCGCCGTCGATGTATCTGCAGGCATTTCTGCGCCAACGAAAGAACCTTCATGTCCAAAGGATTCTTCATTCTTCATTGACTTCGTCGATTGTTCAATTCTTAATTCTTCATTTACCGGCATTCCCATCTGTGCCTTCAGCTCTATCATTGCCTTGCGGCGCAGGTTTTGCTGGTTCAGCAGCTCATACTCGTCGCTTGCTACCATTGCCTTCATCTCGTCCACGTCGGCTCCCGACTTTGTGCCGAGCTGTTCCTGACGCTCGGTCACTGCCAGATTGTGGCGGTCGCTTGCAAGCTGGCTCTCCATCTGTTCCACGAGAGCCGAATAATACATTATATTATAATAAGCCTTGATTACGGCGAGTGAAATCTGGTCGGCTTCGTTTTCGGCAGACTTTCCCTGTATTAGCTCCGCCATCCGCGCGGCACGGTAGTTGTTCAGCGACACCAGTCCGTCGAACAGCGGCAGCTGCATCGACAGCGAGTAGCCGTTGTTAAAGGTTTTCTTGGTGTCGTAGGTGTTGGTCTCGGGGTCAACGCCGCGTCCGAAGCTCAGGTCGCCGCCCGTTGAGAAACCTATACTGGGCAGCATCGATGCCGCCTGTATTCGCTTGTCCATTTTAGTCTGTTCCACCGCCAGACGGTTGGAACGGTTGGCAAAGGCGTGGTTATGGGCATAGACGAGACAGTCGTTGAGCGACATCTCCCTGTCCTGTGCCCATAGCCCCATCGCCGTTGGCAGAAAAGCTAAACTTAATATAAACCGTATCTTTTGCATATCTGATGTTTTTTGATGCAAAAGTACTCATTCGCCGCCGTCAAACAATGTTTTTTCCCCTAAATCGTATCTTTTCGGGGTAAAAACGTCTAAAAAATAGACAGTGGGGGTTCTGAAAACCGTTTTTTTAAGCGGTAATGTCCGATATTCGTTTTTTATTCTTACCTTTGCAGCTGAGAATAAAAACAAACAGCGTAATGAAACTATTGATTATTGACGACAATGAGGCGGTGCTCCGCTCATTGAAGCTGGTGTTTACCGGCGTGTTCGACCGCGTGGTGACTGTCAGCAATCCGCAGCTGCTGCCGGCGTTGCTCAGTGCCGGCGATGTGGACGCGGTGCTGCTCGACATGAATTTTGACGCCCGCAAACTCGACGGCAGCGAAGGGCTGTTCTGGCTTGAAAGGATAAAAGAGCGCGATGATGCCCCGGCAGTGGTGCTGATAACGGCATTCGGCGACGTGCCGCTTGCCGTTGAGGCTATGAAGCGCGGAGCCGAGGACTTTGTGACCAAGCCGTGGGACAACGAGGAGCTGATAGCCAAGCTGCACAAGGCGATGGCAAGGCGCAGGGAGCGGATGGCAGACCAGGCAGCCGTGGCAGAGGCACATATAAATAATGTACGCGCGAAAGAACATAGCAACATGACGCTGGAGGAGCTGAAGACCGATCACATAAACCACGTGGTGAAGGAGTGCGGCGGAAACCTCACACTTGCCGCCGCGCGGCTTGGCATAAACCGCCAGACACTCTATAACCAGATGAAGAAAATGAAGAATGAAGAGTGAAGAATGAAGAATGGGCTTGCGCCGAACTTCGTTTTCTCACTCTTCACTTAAAAAAAATTCTTCACTCTTCACTTAAAAAAGATTCTTCATTCTTCACTCTTCATTCTTCATTTAAACTATGCGCCACTTCAGACTTAACATAATTGTCACCGTCCTTGTGATTATAGCCGCGTCGGCAGCCCTCGGGATGCTGCTTGCCGCCGGAGGACACGCCGTACCCAAGATTCTGCTGGCGGCAGTCATTGCCGCGATGTTAGTAAGGCTGATGCAGATGGTGTGGAGACTCATTCACCAGATGTCGTTCTTTGTCCGCGCCCTAAGCAACAGCGACTTTATGATACGCTTTCCGAAAAGCGATGACCGCGAGCTGTGCGAGATGTTCAGCACCATGAACGACATAATAGCACTTTACCGCGACAACCAGACGGAGATAGAGACCAAGCGGTTTTACTACGACCGAATACTGAAAATCATGAGCCACGAGCTGCGCAACAGCATTACCCCGATAGTGTCGCTGAGCGATGACATGCTCAAACGCCCGAACGTGTATCAGGGAGAGACGCTCCGCGAAGGCATTGAGGTGATAAACGACCGCTGTGTGAGCATTAAGCGTTTTCTTGACTCGTATTACGAGATGACGCACCTGCCGCAGCCGCAGATGAGCACCATCGACGTGGGGCAGATGCTGGCACACATCAGGCAACTGTTCACGCAGGAACTCCAGAAGCCCGAGTGGCTGGGCGCAGAGCTAAGGTTCAGCTATGGCGACGGCATGACAATCGACGGCGATGAGGCTCTGCTGAGCCAAGTGCTGATAAACCTGATAACGAATGCCCTGCAAGCCACCGCAGGCACAGAGAAACCGATGGTGGAAGTCGTAGCCTCCACGCCCAACGGCAAACCGTACATCACCGTGACCGACAACGGCACGGGAATACCCGAAGATATTATCGCCGATATATTCCAGCCGTTCTACACCACCCGCGAGAGCGGCACGGGAGTGGGGCTGTGCATCAGCCGCCAGATTATGAGACAGCACGGAGGCGACCTCACCGTGAGCAGCAAGGTGGGCGCGGGAGCGCAGTTTACTTTAGTGTTTTGTGTTTAGTGAGAACGCTTCTACTCATGCAAAAAACTTACTATAGTTCCTATACGGCTTATGTACTATACTTATACGATTATGGTTAGTTGTAATGTATAGGTCGCACGGGCATGCCATACGAGTTGCTGGAAGTCGTGAAACAGCTCATTTTAATATTTTGGGCAGAATAGGGGTTGGTTCTATTCTTTTTGTCAATTACGAATATCAATAACTGATAAGCATTGTATTCTTCTTTTTTGACAATTGTTGCCGAGGATACAAAGGACAGCATTTTGAATGCAGGCATAGAAGTTTTATAGAATGTCTCGTAGAATGACTTTTTGCCCTCCTCCGATTCTGCTCCAGTCGGTTCTACGGTTCTCCATTCGTTGCTACGCAAGGCATAGTCTCTAACACCTGTAATCGGAAAAGTGATTGATTTTCCGTCAGTCGTCATTGTACAGGCATTGTTTGAAAAACTTACGCTTCCAAGTCCATAGTAATTATCGTTCGATGGTCTTGCTTTTGCAATTCCGCGGAAAGCATCGATTGGCGGCACCTTAAACTTCGGAGGACACGGATCATAGACTGATTTCTTAATGTTTGCCGCATTACTCTTTAAATAATCATCCTTTACATTGTCTTTGATGGTGCCTGCATTGGAAAATACATTATAATAATAATTGCTGTTGGTTCCATCCGAAGCTCCCGCATTTGTAGCTCCCGCATCCCAGGCATTGAACATGATATGTGAATCTTTATCCAAATAACCTACAGCCAGGTCTGTATACGGTTTATGCCAGTGATTACGGTAATTAAAAGCTGGTATAGGTTCGTCTCCTCCATCATTGCAACGCGAGTTGGTGACAAACATATACGGATGCTGTATGGCATATCCTATTGTCACGCCGTTTGACGCATAGTCGTTCATATCTATGGCATCTCCCGGATTTTTGCAGAACGAGTAATTATAACCGTCTTGATTATATTGGTTGAACACCTGTTTGTTCTCCATGGTAAACTCGTTCGAGTCTGGACTAGTACCTTTTTTCTTATATTTATAATTAGGAGTATTATCATTGTAGATACCGCCGAGCATAGGGTCTTTTCTGCCCCACTGATAATATGTGTTGTCTCCGGCATCCGAGCCTTTGAACTCCATCTGCGTAAACGTGCCAAGATCCACTGTCTCTGTAGTTCCACCATAAGCCGACATGTCAATAACGGCTTGGAGGCTGAATGTGCGTGACTCATTGTGGTCATGATGGTCGCACCAACCAAGGTTATATTGTGCGAAGTCGTAGCCTTCAGGGGCGACATCCGTTACCGAATGGTAGAACATGGTTTGGTCGTAGAAGTCGGTCTTGTAAGGCGTTACCCATATATGCCAGCTCCAAAGTATTATCTTCTCGCCAGTGCTGGAATCTGTGCCGCGGACGGCAAGTAAGGCATTGCCTTGCGCGAGGGTCTGTTTGCGGATGCGGAACACCAGCGTGTTATTACTCTTATCAATATGAACACTGGCAGAGTCAATCAGGTCCGGCGCGTCCTGCCAACACAGCACGGCATCCTCGACACCTGAGATTTTTCCATCTGCTGGTATTTCTTGGTCATCGTGCTTGGGGAAATATTTAAAACCGTCTGGATTTTCTGCCGGCAAAGTCAGGTAGCCGTTGCCATAGACAAGCGGCAGCGAGTAATATCCAGCCTTGTCAACAAGATAACAGTTGGCGGTCTCACCATCATACTCACTCGGTAGTGAGTACGGAGTTTCCTCTGAGCCGTTTTCGCTTGCCTTGTCAAATCCGTTGCTCATCGTTGTATAGGCAGGTTGAGCCGCAATAGTCAGCAATCCGTCAGCATCTGTTGTGCAGTCCGTCCAAGGGTCGCTATCTTTCAGCCTATACTGAAACTTGACTTTATCTGCGGGGATATCAATTGTTTTTGTATCAACGCCCTCCTGTGTAACCTCTGTCTTGGCTGTGTATGTCGCGTCATACCATACTCCCGAATAGGGTATCACGTCACCAGTTGGGTTATCGGCGGTAATTCCCTTCTTGCTAAACTCTACCTTGGCGTTGATGTGTATGCTTGACGGTGAAACCGAGTAGGTTACAATCTTGCCTGCCTTCCATTCCTGTCCGGCTATCGAACCGCTCAGTGTGCGTTCAGTATTGGTGACTGCGTCAGTGAATTTTATAGTCATCGTGGCACCATCCGGCAGTGTCTGCGGAAGCAGCATAAAGGTCAGGTTGTCGGTGTCGGTTCCGGCTATCGGAGTATTTTCGGGAACGTGTACCTTGTCTGTGGCGTCCTCACCTGTTGAAAGAGTTATTTCTTTTGAAATTGTATATGTGGCTTTGGTGTCATCTAATGTTGTCCATGTGTCAGCACCAATCACCTGCCTGCCTTTGCCATAGATTCCAGAAATGGTGACCTCGGTGATTTTGCCGGCAAGCATGTCCTTACCGCACTTTATCTGCACGGCGGTAAGCGCATGACCGAAATTCAGTTCCACTTCTGGGGTGGTTGTAGCCTTGACGGTGTTGCACACTGTCATAAGATCCACCTGCTTGGTTACATCCGTAGGCACGGTGTATGTCAGTGTCGGTGAGCCTTTGTCTGTGGCTTCGCTTAAGGTAAGAGTGCCGCCGGTTTCCAGTTTGTTGAAATCCTCCACAGTCGGGGCAAAGGCAAAAAAGCGTACTTGACCGTTCGTTGGCCAAAACAGTTTATCGCTTTCCTTCTCTGCCTTGCCTGTTGTGGTGTCATAATACAGGTTATAGGCATACTCTGTTGTCCAGTCGTTCTGCGCTCCAGCTTCTTCGTCTGGATATTCGCCTGTATAGCATATTCCGCTTAGCGAAAAGCGCTTGTACCTGTCTTGGAAAGCAGCGGTGCCCTTCACTGGTGTGCCGCGGGTCACCGCCACCTTTTCCTCTGCAGGATTATCTGCCACCACGGTATGTAAATACAGCTTTGTATCACCGCCAGACAGCGCCCGCACCGACGTGCAGTGTGTTGTTGGCGCGTTCTCGTTGATTGGCATTCCCTCATGCCATGTGTCGGGAGCCGAAAGCTTAAAGCCTATTTGTTGCCCTTCGACATTCTGATAACCTAAATCATCGTTGCAGGCAGTAGGCATCACAAGCGCGGTGGCAGCTGCCAACATGGCTATGACATATTGAGATAAGCTGTATTTTACATTCATGATGAATATGTGATTTATTATAATCTATGTAAAAACTTTAAAGGCTATTCGCTGGCTGCATTAGTCTTTGATTCGTTACCGTTAGTCCATGTGTCGCCCTCATCCCAGTTGCCCACTGTGATCTTAAACAGAATAGGTTCATCGAGCACATAATCACCAACATTTTTGCCGGGTGCTATGGTGGTGATAATATTGGTTTTTGAAGGATTTGGCTTTTCGGTTGCATTAATTACATAATCTGTGCCAAGTTTTCCAGGAATGAACTTTGCAAGATAGGCTGCCAGATCTGTAGCGTCTGTCGGCACATTTGGCGGATATTTGCCGGCACCGCTGTTTTCACCGCATATATCAAGAGTGTATGAATATTTTTTGCCCATTTCCCAATCTACAGGCACCGGTATAGCTGTCAGTCCGTATGCGTCCTCATCATAATAAGATGATATAGGGAACTGCTGGTGATAATGTATGCCGTCTATCACTTCAGATACAGCACTTCCATCCGCAACTTCTCCCTTATGGCCCATATCCACGCGGCAAAGCAGCAGCAGATAGGCGCCTGTTGTCGTTGTACTTGTACCATCCCATGCTTCCTTTTCCTGTGGTATAAGCATAAGGTTACCATGTCCCTCATTGCCCAGCACATTGAGCGGATCAGGTGTTCCGTTTACTACTATAGGCACTGTTCTGTCATTACCAGAATACACCGAACCATATTGTTCCAGTTCGCTACTGTTATTCCATACCGGGTTATCTGTTGCTTGTCCTTGTTCATATTTGAAATTGGCATTAAGAGAGCCTGTAGACTTTACATTCACCAACCATGCTCCCTTAATCTTCACCTTGCGTGACTCTTCGTCCTGTTTTGTATGCTTGCTCATGGCTTTAATTTCTACCTGTGAGAGTAGATGGTGAAAGTTCAGACTTACATGCGGATTCTTTGTCTGCTGGGTGAATGCGCTTACGAGGTCTCTCTGGTGGTCACCGTCAAACCATCCGGTATTTTCACCTGCAGGCTGTGTGATATCTGCCTTTAACGGCTTATAATTTTCTATCTGGGGACCAAAAGTCTCTAAAAAATCCACACTACCGGTAGTTACGCATAAACCATTTTCCGTACTGCCCTCACCATTCTTGCGGTCAGAGAATGCCCAAAACAGAGCGGTATTTACGTCAGAAGGCCAATACACATCGGTGGGGAGTTTCCACGTTCCGCTTTCTGATGATAATGATACTCTATTTGCCACAGCCGGTTTTGCATTTGTTTTATCTGTTTTTGCCTCACCAATCATAAATGTTCTAAACAAGGTTCCTAAATCAGAACGGATACCTTTGGCAAACACGTTGAAGTCGCCGAGATTTTCCAGCGTTGTAGCTACAGCGCGTGTTGGTGATGCCACAGAAGGCGTGAAGTCGATAGGCTCACCGTTATAGTTAGCATTTGTCTCCACAACCTCTTCATTTGAGCAGGATGCGGCAAACACCGTTGCCAGCATTGCTAAAGAGACGGACTTGATTTTCATAATTACTTTATTTTTTTAGTTATTATTTATTATTACATATTAATATCTATATTTTCTGCCGGTCCCCAATCACCTACCGACACATCCATTCCATTACCTGTTCCAGGCAGCTTTATGCCGCTAAGGGTAATGTTCACATTATACGGATCGCTGGCAGAGTGTATCTGGTCCGTAACGTCAAAGTCATAATAGTATTTTTGTGATGTGTAGAGCCTGAACTTGTGCCGTACATCATGCGGGGCATTGTCTCCAAACACCTCCATGCTTCCACGCAGGCTGCTGCCGTCGGGAATGAGCAGCAGCGGTACAATGGCATCTCTGCCGCCAGGCATGTCAGTTGATGGATACCATGCTTCGGCAAGTCCTGAAATCACACCGCAGAACTCCACTTCCGGCGTCAGATTCTCTATATTGTCTATCGTCACGTTTATAACAGCACTCCTTCTTTGCGGTTTCAAAACAATAGTTTTATCCTCGTTAGGCTTCAACACCACAGGCTCTGAAACTGTATAGGAATATAGCGTGCTTGCCTGTGCGCGCACGGGCTGGTCTTCTGTCTCGTCCGGACGCGGTGCGTCGATTTCTCTTTTAATCGGTGCCAGCAGGCTGACATCGTATGTGGTCAGATGATAATTGCAGAATATATTTCCCTGCTCCTCATTGGTCTCTGTATCCCCATTATGACACACCACACGGTATGTGCCAGCCGGTATTTTAACAGTGGTGTTAAAAGCGGCACGCGAGACGGCACCGTCACCTGTAAGTTCAATACGTGTATATTGAGAGTTGTCTGTAGGGAAGAAATACACCACCATGGTTTTGGGTGCAGCATCCTGAGCATCCGTCCAGTCGAACTCTATTTGGACTGATGTTGTATGTGAATGGTCATCGCATAGTTCTCTCTGTGAGCATCCCGCAAAACATAGCACAGACAGGATTAATGCAGACAAGTGACGTATCAGTCTTGCTGGCAAGTGACTAAATGTAATCAATTTGTCAATCATCTGCCGCCTCCTTTCCTTTTGTTTGCTGCACCACTGCCTATCAGCCAAACAAGCGACACGCCTGCCCTTGTTGGACCGAACCATCCCAGTTTGTGGGTTGACAGCCACACGTCACAATCGTCAATAGGTGTGTGTCTTTTGTATATTCCCCATAAATACCCCACACTAAGACTGAAGTCAATGTTGAGGCGTGTGGTTATGGGCATTGAGTAGGTATATGACATACCCACTGCGTAGTTCCATTTGTCTGAGAGCACGCCTCTGTGGCTGCGCCCTGCCTGAAAGTCATAGCAAGCCATTGAATAATACACGCCGACGTGATGACCTGCAAGCGGAGAGCTTGCCTTTTGCCTTCCTATACGGTATCTCGCCTCAATGTCACCGCCGTATATTCTCCAATAGCGACGCTTGTCGCGGTTGCTCCACCGAGCGTACATCCAGTCGGCAAGCACCGTAATTCTGTCAGTGACACATAGCCCCGCACCAATGTTCGGAGTAAGGGCTGCGTCATACAGCATATTGGTAGTAAGAAAAAGTCTGTTATTTAACTCATTTCCGCCAGGAAGTACAGGTTTTTCATATCCTGTCCCTGTCTCTGCGGAAACGACACCGCTGTCAATAGCCGAGCCTTGGCAGTCCCCCCCCCATACATACGCCGTCATCCTGAAGAGTGCCGGTCATAAAAGACTCACTCCATAAATAGGGTGCGGCATTGATGCGCAAGACACACAAAAGCGCAAAGAGAAGTATAAGCCTCCTCTTATCATTGATAATTCTTGGTTGATACTCAATATACGCCATCCTATTCTGCACCTAAAACTAATAATTTATAACTTTATGTTTAGCATGTATTACCAAAAATGTGGTGCAAAGGTAATAAATTTTTCATTAAGAAAGAAATTTTTCATAGTTAAAAAAAATTAATTGCTTTTCCTCAGTGTGAAGCTGAACTCCACGCCGCCCCCTGCCACGGGTGCGGCGCTGATGGTGCCGCCGTGAAGCATCACGGCGTTTTTTACGATTGCCAAACCCAGTCCTGTGCCGCCGAACTTGCGGTTGCGCCCCTTGTCGATGCGGTAGAAGCGCTCGAAGATGTGGGGCAGGTGCTCGGCAGGTATTCCCGCGCCGTTGTCCGACAGGCGGAAATGATACATGTCGCGGTCCTCGCGGCAGCGGATTACGATAGCCGTTCCCTCGCCCGAGTATGCTATGGAGTTGTCGATGAGGTTTCGGAAGATGGAGTAGAGCATCGACTGGTCGCCCATGATTGGCAGCGCGGTGTCGAGGGTGTTTGTGATGGTCATGCGCTTCTTTTCCAGCTGCAGCGCCACCTCCTGCTCAATGTCGTGGACTATGGCGGCGATGTCGGTGAGCTGCAGGTTGAGCGAGTGGAGCACCTCGTCCATGCGGTTTAGTGACGAGATGTCGCGCACCAGACTTATCATGCGGTTGCTCTGAGCGTAGCAGCGCTCTATGAAGTTCTGCCGCTGCTCGTCGGTGAGCCCGGGATTTTCCATGATGGTCTCGAGATAGCCGTGGATGCTCGCCACGGGAGTCTTCAGCTCGTGCGAGATGTTCTGGGTGAGCTGGCGCTTCAGGCGCAGCTGCTCGTCCTGGCTCTGCTGCAGGCGCTTGTAGAGCCTCACGATGTTTTGCGAAATCTCGCCCAGCTCGTTGTCGGGAAACGCCGCCGCCTCGCGCTCGGCGTCGTAGCTCTCGCCCTTGTCCACCACCTGCGCGAAATGCCTCAGCTGCGCAATCGCCTTGCCCAACCGCCGCGTGTAGAGCCAGAACATGAAGATGATGACGAGGCTCACGGCGAGCGTAATCCAGATGTAGGTCATGTCAGCCTGAAGATGTGCCGCGAGCTCAAAGTCGTAGGGCAGGGCGGTGCGCACTATCAGCTCCTGCCGCGGCAGATATGTGGCGGCATAGAAGTAGTTTTCGTTCGTGGTGCTTGAGTGGCGGTTTATCTCGTAGCCCTCTCCTGTGAGCAGCGCCATCTTTATCTCGGGGCGCTCCAGGTGACTGGGCAGCGTGGCGTAGTGTCGGCTGCCGTTGTCGAAGAGCACCTTCCCGCGGGTGTTGAGCAGCGTGACGCGCAGCCCTCTCAGCGGATGGCTGCCTATGAATGCGTTCACGGTGGAGTCGGCGATTGCTCCGGCGCTGCCTACCGCCTCTGCCAGCTGGTGGTTGTAGTCCTTTAGTTGGGTGTGCAGGATTCCAATCTTGAACTGCTTCTCCCTCTGATACTGATACGAGATGAAGCCTATGACGAGTACCGACAGCAACAGCAGCACCGTGATGAACATCTGCCGGCTTAATGATTTTCTATGTTGCATTTTGAATTACGAATTTTGGGTTTTGAATTACTTCTTAAACGAATACCCGTATCCCTGCCGGGTCTGAATGTATTCGCCGTAGCGTCCGATTTTCTTTCGCAATCTTGTGATGTTCACATCCACCGTGCGGTCGAGCACATACACGTCGTCGTCCCATACCTTCGACAATATTTCCTGCCGCGAGAACACCCTGCCGCTGTTCTTCACGAGCAGGAGCAGAATCTCAAACTCCTTCTTCGTGAGCGCCACATCCTCGCCGTCAACCGTCAGCCTTTTGCTCACGGTGTCAATCCTTATGCCCTCGAACTCCACTATTCCGGCACCGGCATCCCGGCTCTGAGTGTTTCCCGCACGGCGCAGCACCGCATTGACACGGGCAAGCACCTCGCGCATCTTGAAGGGCTTTGTGATGTAATCGTCCGCTCCGGTGTCGAAGCCCCGCAGCATATCGTCCTCGGCCGAGAGTGCCGTAATAAATATAATAGGTGTATCGGCAGTCTCGGGGCGGTGCTTCAGTATGGCGGCGAGCGACATGCCGCTAATCTCGCCCATCATCACGTCGAGAAGCATCAGACTATAATCCGACAGGTTCATCGTCAGCACCTCTTCCGCCGACGCCGCCGTGTCCACTGTGTAACCTGCCGCCGTGAGGTTGAATTGCAGTATCTCCCTCAGGTCCTCCTCGTCGTCAACTACAAGAATCTTTTTGTTCATAGTTTCATTGTATTGGTTTAACTTCGCTGCAAATTTACGATTATTTTTGCGAAAATCGAAACTTTGCGGCGTTACATTTATGTTACATTTGCAAAATTCCTGTTTTTTTTTGAACAGTAATGTCCGGAAATGAACCAGTAATGTCCAGAAATAATCTGTTTGCTAAAGCAAATAATAAAAAATAATTTTTTTTTCATTTTGTGGCAACGCCACCATTAAATTATTATTGGACATTACCGGTTTATTTCCGGACATTACTGTTCAAAAAAATAATAATCGTTGTACATTTCCCGTTTCCGCCGCCGTCTGTTACGGCATTGTAGCACGGTTGTAACAGTTTCTTAACATCTATAAGCTAACTTTGCAGGCGAAAACAAGAGGCAAATGCGCCACAACAAGAAAAAATGAGAAAATAAAAGAGACAGATTCGATAAAACAAAAACACATTAAATGAAGTTATGGAAACAATTTTCTTAGGATTCGTTATCTTTCTGTTAGTTCTCGCCGTGTTCGACCTGATGGTGGGAGTGAGCAATGATGCCGTGAACTTTCTCAACTCGGCGGTGGGCGCCAAGGTGGCGCGCTTCCGCACCATAGTGATTGTGGCGTCGTTTGGAGTGTTTGTGGGCGCCGTGATGAGCAATGGCATGATGGATATTGCGCGCCACGGCATCTTCCGCCCCGAGATGTACTCGTTTGAGGACCTTATGTGCATCTTCCTCGCGGTGATGGTGACCGACGTGGTGCTGCTCGACATCTTCAACACCCTGGGCATGCCCACCTCCACCACCGTGTCGATGGTGTTCGAGCTGCTGGGCGGCACGTTCGTGCTGGCTCTGCTCAAGATTATGGCGGACGACACCGACACGCTCACCTTTGCCCGGCTGCTCAACACCGAGAAGGCGCTCTCAGTGATTCTCGGCATCTTCTGCTCCGTGGCCATAGCCTTCTTCTTCGGCACGCTGGTGCAGTGGATTGCCCGCGTCATCTTCACGTTCAACTACACGCGGCGGCTGAAGTGGACCATCGGACTCTTCGGCGGCGTGGCGTGTACCGCCATCGGCTACTTCATCCTGGTGAAGGGGCTTGGCAAGTCGGCGTTCATGAGCGAGGAGTTCCGTGACTGGATAGCCGACAATACGGCTGCGATAGTGGGCTTCGGCTTCCTTGGATTCACGTTGCTCATGCAGCTTCTCCACATTCTGCGGGTCAATGTGTTCAAGGTGATAGTGCTCATCGGCACTTTCGCCCTCGCCATGGCGTTTGCGGGCAACGACCTCGTCAACTTTATCGGCGTTCCCCTCGCAGGCTACAGCTCTTATGTCGACTATTCCGCCCACGGAGGCGGCAATCCGTCGGCATTTATGATGGATTCGCTCAACGGCAGCGCCAAGACCCCATTCCTGTTCCTCGTTGCTGCGGGAATGATAATGGTGTGGTCGCTCGCCACGTCGAAGAAGGCGCGCAATGTGGTGAAGACCTCGGTCGACCTGTCGCGCCAGGACGAGGGCGAGGAGATGTTCGGCTCGTCGAGGGTGGCGAGGAGCATGGTGCGCTCGTTCAACAGCGTGGGCGAGCTGGCTGTGAGGGTTGTTCCCCAGGGCGTGCGCCGCTGGATAGACAGCCGCTTCTGCAAGGACGAGGTGATTATGGAGCAGGGCGCGGCTTTCGACCTTGTGCGCGCCTCGGTGAACATCGTGCTCGCCGGACTGCTCATCATCATCGGCACATCGTTCAAGCTGCCCCTCTCCACCACCTACGTCACCTTCATCGTCGCCATGGGAACGTCGCTCGCCGACCGCGCGTGGAGCCGCGAGAGCGCCGTGTTCCGCATCACGGGCATGCTGAGCGTCATAGGCGGATGGTTTATCACCGCCGGCGCGGCGTTCATAGCCGCCGGAACGGTGGTGCTGCTCATGCACTTCGGCGGCATCGTGGTGATGACGGCGTTCATAGTGCTTGCCATTGTGCTGCTGGTGAAGAACAACATGCCGGGCGAGGCAAAGGACGTGATGACTCCCGACGAGGAGGTGTTCCGTCAGATGATGCAGACTCAGGACAAGGCAGAGCGCTGGACTCTCATCCGGCGCCACATGCAGATAGTGCAGGCTGACGCCCTGCGTCACGCCAACGGCTGTTTCAACTCCATCATCGGAGGAATGATAAACGAGGATTTGCGCCAGTTGCGCAAGTCATTGAAATCGCTCGACCGGCATAACGACAAGCGCATCAAGACGCGCCGCAGGATGCTCGTGGGCATGCGCCGCATCGACCGCACCCTGTCGCTGGAGAAAAACACTTGGTTCCACCTGGCGATGAACGCCGACGAGCAGATAATCTACTGTATGAAGCGCATGGCGACTCCCTGCAAGGAGCACGTGGACAACAACTTCACGCCGCTCAACAATGCGCAGATAGCCGAGCTGCTGCCGGTGAAGAACACCGTGGACGGATTTCTGCAAAGGAGCATCGACGCGATAGAAGCCGACAACATAACCGCCATCGACACGCTTCTCAACGAGGAGGAGAACTACAAGAAGCACATCTCCGCCCTGCGCAAGCGCCAGATGGACTATCTGCAGGAGGACGAGAGCAACATCAACACCACAATCATTTATCTCAACATTCTTCAGGAGACTCAGGAGTTCATCGCCGCCACGCGCCGGGTGCTCCGCAGCTACAAGAGGTTCAACGACTGAGGTGATGTTTTTTTCGCCGGACTTGTCCGACCTGTCCGACGGGTCTGACAAGTCCGACAGCCGCGAAAAAAAGCTGCTGCCGGGAGGCTCAAAAAAATCTTGTACGAGATTTTTTTGAAACTCCCAGCACCGCGTTTTTTTTCTGCAAAATAACCGGCAAAATGCCCGTTATTTGAAATAAAAACCTTACCTTTGCAGAGGATATGACTGCATTTGAAGACTTTTTCCGCGACAACTATGCCCGGGCATACTATCTCGCGCTGCGAATAACGCAGGACGAGGATGCCAGCCGCGACATTGTGAGCAGCAGCTTCGAGGCTCTGCTCATGCAGATGAGGCGCGGCGCTGCCCAGAACATGCAGTCGTATCTTTTTGCCACGGTGAGAAATCAGTGCCTCGACCATCTGCGCAGGAAAAAGGTGCGCGAGCAGTATGTAAGGATGAGGATGGCGATGGGAGATGCCGACACCGCCGCTGCCGACGGCGCCGCCTACGAGCGGGAGCACGAGAGGCGCATGGCGGCGGTCAGCGCCGCGCTGGAGCAGCTGCCTCCGCGCACGCAGGAAGTGGTGAGGGCGTGCTACATGGAGCGCAAGAAATACAGGCAAGTGGCTGAGGAACTGGGCATAAGCGAGAATACCGTGAAGAAGCACGTGATGAGGGCATTGGCTTATTTTAGAAAAATTACAGATAATTTAGATGATGAGTAGGTGCCCGAAAATATCCCTGAAACGACTTAAAGAAAAAAGACTATGGAAAAGGAACAACCTGAACAACTGACATACAGACTGCTTGATGCCCTTGAAAATGACGGCAGCGGCGCTCAAAACGACGGTAGTGGCATAACTGACGGCGGCAGCGCCGTGAGCGACGAAGAGCTGCGCCAGCTTCTCGACGGGGACGGCGCAGGCGACATTCTGCTTGCCGCCGGCGACATGACGGAAGCCGCCAGCCGCAAGTGGGGGCGCGCGGTTGACGCGGAGCAGGAGTGGCAGCGCTTTGCCCAAAGCCACGGCATGAAGCGGAGGAGTGGATTGCGCCGCGCGGCGGTGTGGCTGGCATCGGCGGCAGCCGTCTTTGCGGTGGGCATCGCCGTTGCGCTGCTGCGCGGATCCGACGACGACAGCTATCTCTACCGCGCCGCCGACGTGCAGGCGAGCACCGAGGTGAGGACCAACGGCGGCGTATCCGCCGTGGCGGAGGGCGCGAAGGTGATATACGACCTCCGTGAGACTGAAGGCACCTGCACCGTGAGCGTGCCCTACGGCAAGACCCAGAAGGTGGAGCTCGCCGATGGCACGGAGGTGTGGCTCAACTCAAACAGCACCCTGGAATATTCATCCTCGCTCGGCTCCGGTGTGAGGAGCGTGAGGCTTGAGGGCGAAGCCTACTTCAAGGTGGCGCACGACGCTTCCCGCCCGTTTGTAATTGACGCCGGCGCGGTGAGGGCGCGCGTGCTTGGCACCGAGCTCAACGTGCGCAGCTATTCGGGCGCTGAGCCCCACGTGACGCTGGTCAACGGCAGCGTGGAGGTGGCGGAGACGGGCGACGGCGCCGTTGTGAGGATAGAGCCGGGCGAGGACGCCGCACTGAGCGGCGGCAGGCTGAGCGTGAGAGACGTGAACGTGGACGACTTCACCTGCTGGCGCGAGGGCATAGTGTATTTCGACCACGAGCAGCTGCGCAACATTCTCACCGAACTGGGCAGCTGGTACAACGTGAACGTGATTTGCCGCGACAAAGCCCTGCTCGGCCGCCATTATCACTACGTGTTCAACCGCAATGCGGCTCTGGAGGAGGCGCTGCAGCTTCTCAACGACGTTTCCGACGCCGAGGTGAGGCTGGAAAACGGCACGATTTTTATAGATTAAGGAGTTTCGGGACTAAAAGTTTCATTTTGTTGCTTTACAGGGGTACCTTGTTTCGTTTTTGTACGTCATTAATGTATGAAACAAGGCAAAATGTAAACAATAACAAACACTTTTAGTAACGATGAAAAAGAAAAAAATGTTCTTAACGGCTGTCTGCATGGCGATGATGCTCGCCGGCGGAGGCACTGCGGCTGTGGCGCAGCCGGCGGCAGGCAGCGCGAAGATGGAGAGAGTAATCAAGAACAAACCGCTTGCCGACGTGCTGAAGGAGCTGGAGAAGCGCTTCGGCAAGCGCATTGTCTTTGCCTACGAAGACATCAGCGCATGCAGGGTGAACGCCACGGTGAGGGCAAAGTCGCTCACCGAGGCGCTCAATCAGGTGCTCGCCGGGCTGCCCGTGGGCTGGCAGCGCACAGGCAGCTTCATAACCATAAAGAAACAGCCCGCGCAGGCTGCGCCGGCGGCAAGGGGAGGCAAGGTGACGCTGAGCGGGCGCGTGACCGACCGCAACGGCGAGGGAATACCCGCCGTGACCGTGCGCAACGAGGGAGCCACCACGGGCACAGTCACCGACCACGACGGCTACTTCAGCATCTCACTGCCCGAGGGCACGGGGCAGAACATCGACTTCTCGTTTCTGGGCATGAAGAGCGTCAGGTATTTCTTCAACTGCCGCAAGGATACGCGCGACGTGACCATACGCATGGACGACGACGTGAACATGCTCGGCGAAGTGGTTGCCACGGGAGTGCAGACCATTGAGCGCGGACGCGCAACGGGTTCGTACACCATCCTCACCGGCAAGGACATGAACAAAATCTACTCCAACAACATTATCCAGAAGCTGGAGGGAACAACGCCGGGCTTGCTCGTAGACGCCGACAACAACATCACCATCCGAGGCATTGGCTCGCTCAACGCAAACACCAGCCCGCTGATTGTGGTGGACGGCTATCCCGTGGAAAGCTCGATGCTCAACATCAACCCCGTGGACATCGACCAGGTGACCGTGCTCAAGGACGCTGCGTCGGCAAGCATCTGGGGCATACGCGCCGCCAACGGCGTGATTGTAATCACCACCAAGCGCGGCGGCAGGGACAAGCGCATAAACGTCAACTACAGCACCACGCTTACCTGGCAGAAAAAGCAGGACATCGACGACCTCCACATTCTTGCCTCCGACCAGTATGCCCGCTTGAAGTTTGAGGATTTCCACAACGATAATCCCTACACCAGCGGAAAGGCGAGCGGAGAGCTGAACGACCTTGAAAAAATCTTTTCGCGCTACTATGACGACGGCGAACTGACCTACGACCAGGCGTTGGCGGAGATTAACAGGGTGGGAGCCTTCAGCAACCGCAGCCAGATAAGGGACAATTTCTACCGCACCCACTTCACCCAGCAGCACACCCTGTCGCTGTCGGCGGGCGGCGAGAAGAGCAGCACGTATCTGTCGCTCAACTTCGACGAAAACAAGGCGAGCCTCGTGGGAAACGACTACCGCAAGATAAACCTCATGCTCAACACCGACTATAACTTCACAAAAAACTTCCGCGCCAAGCTCAACATACGAGCCACCGACAAGTGGGACCACCGCAACGGCTCAACGGCACCGCTGGAGTACGAGCCGTGGGAGCGGATACTCAACGACGACGGAACATACTGCGACCGCAGCCATCTGTCGGTGAACAGAACTTATCAGGAAGCGTGCCTGGCATTGGGATTCAAGGACTTCAGAAACAACGCGCTGGAGAATCAGCGCATGAACGACAAGAAGACGCAGAGCTACAACCTCACAACGGCGCTCACGCTGGAGTGGGAGCCGCTGAAAGGGCTCAAGCTGCAGTCGACGGGGACCTACGAGACGGGCAAGACCGAGGCTACGGACTATTACTCGCCCGACCACAGATATACGCGCAACCTGGTGAACACCTACACCGAGGTGGCGCTCACGGGAGGCTATCCCTCGGAGATTGTGGCGCATCACCTGCCCGTGGAGGGAGGAATTAAGGACATAAGGAACACCAACCTGCAGTCGTACTCCTTCCGCAACCAAATTTCCTACGACACCGACATCAAGGACTTCAACCTGCGCCTCATGGCGGGCAACGACATCTACTCGCTGGAGGGAGACACGCACGGGCTGCGCTATTGGGGATACAACGACAAGTTTCAGACGGCAACCGACGTGGACCTGGCGGCGCTGTACAACGGCGTGAAGGGATTCGACGGCAAGACGAAGAAGCTGTCGCGCTACGACTACGACTCGAACAAGGACCTCACGGCGCAGCTGGAGCGCTACGTGTCGTGGTTCGGCACCGCATCGCTGTCATACCGCGACCTCTACAACCTGTTCTACAGCATGCGCCTCGACCAGACCAACATGCTGGTGAACGCAAGCAAGTTCCGCAACAACCCCTCGTGGTCGGTGGGCGGAAAGTGGAACATCTCTAACGAGAAGTTCTTCCCCGAGAACAGCATCGTGGGCAGCCTCGCGCTGAGAGCCTCCTACGGACTGGCGGGAAACATCGACAAGAGCACCACGCCCGACATGGTGGGCGAGTTTGGCAAGGAATACAGCGTGAGCTCGCTCAACATCCTGGAGGTGAAGAACCCCGCAAACCCCTCGCTGGGCTGGGAGAAGACATACACCTTCAACATCGGTCTGGACGCCACGCTGCTGGACGGGAGGATGAACATGACGCTCGACTTCTACAACCGCCGGTCGAAGGACCTGCTCAGCAGCATCAAGAACGACGCCACCACGGGCTGGACCTCGTTCTACACCAACTCGGCATCCATGTACAACCGCGGCGTGGAGCTGATGCTGCAGGGAAAAATCGTGAAGAGCAAAGACTGGGAGTGGGATGCCGCGCTGAACTTCTCGTACAACCACAGCAAGGTGACCGACAGAAAATACGACATCACGCCGCGCTCGGCAATACACTCCAGCACCATTCTCGTGGGAAGGCCTTACCGTCAGCTCACGTCGCTGCGCTACGGCGGGCTGGACGACAACGGAGAGCCTACCTTCCTGAAAGCCGACGGCTCACGGCACGGCTGGAATGAAATAGACAACATTGAGTATGCCGACCTGAAGGAGGAGGGCTCGCTCCTGCCGCCGGTGTTCGGCAGCCTGAGCACGTCGCTGCGATGGCGCGAGTTTACGCTCAGCGCCTTCCTCACCTATCAGCTGGGGCACAAGATGCGCCTGCCGAGTCCGCAGTACAGCGGAGGGCTCTACACCGAATGGGCGTGCGAGGCAAACCGCTGGATAGAGGGAACCGACAACTCGGACAAATGGGTGCCGAGGCTGTACAACGGATACGGCGGCGACTCGTGGGCGCCGGCAAACTACTGGAACTGTCTGAACTACAGCGACAGGATGATTGAGAGCGCCAACACCGTGAGGCTGAAGAGCCTTAGGCTCGACTACGACATGTCGAAATGGCTCAACACACTGGGCATCAGGGGCGGCTCGATAGGTGTGAGCGGCGAAAATCTGTGGGCGTGGTACGCCAACCGCGACGGTATAGACCCCGACACTGTCTACGAAGACTTCTTCGGCATCGTAACTCAGATGCGCGGCAACCAGGCGCGCCTTATCGTAAACCTGAATATCAACTTCTAAGAAAAAACAGACATGAAAATGAAGAAATACATCAAGGCTCTGCTCGTGAGCGGGGCGTGCCTGACGCTTACGGCGTGCAACGATTTTCTCGACGAGACGCCAAAAGGAACCATAATCCCCGAGACGGTGGACGACTTCGGGATGATTCTCGACGATGCCACAGGCGCGTGGGGAAACCAGATAGCCTACGGAACATCAAACACGCTGACGATGGACGACGACGTGGTGATTGCGCCCGAACGCGAGTCGGAGGTTTACAAACAGGAGTTTAAGGCTTATTGCTGGGACGAGCAGCTCTATGAGCCTACGGGCGACGATTACGACTACTCGGGATTCTACAAGGTGATATACTTCTGCAACCATATTCTCAACAACATCGACGAGGCTCCCGACGGCGACGGAAAGTACAGGCGCAACGAGGTGAAGGCAAACGCACTGGTGAACCGCGCCTTCGCCTATCTGATGCTCGTAAACATCTATGCCAAGCCCTACGATGCCGCCACCGCCGCCACAGACCCCGGAGTGGCTCTGATTCTCGACGCCGACCCGTCGCTGAGACTGCCCAGGGCTACGGTGCAGGAGGTTTACAGCCAGGTGATAGCCGACGCCACTGCCGCATTAGGGCTGCTGCCCGACATGCCGCGGTATTCCTTCCGCGCATCGGACGCTGCGGCGAACGCTCTCCTCGCGCGTACATATTTATATATGGGTGACTATGAGAAGAGCTACGGGTATGCCGAGAAGGCTGCGGGTAAGGTTGGCGAACCCTTCGACTTCAACAATCTGGAGCTCTACGGAAACAATCCCGACAACGGCGTTGACGGCGGCTGGATAACTTCGAGCTACGACGGCTACGCTTGCCCCGACGTGGTGTTCTACAAGCGCACCACCTGCTCCGCTTCTTACTATTACACGGTGTCGGACGACTTGCTTAACCTGTTCGACAAGGATGCCGACCTGCGCTACCGCATCTTCATCACCCCGTATGAGTGGTACGACGACGACTATCTCGACGAGTTTGGCATGCGCATCGGCGGTGTCTGGGACTTTAACTTCGGTTTTGGCAAGGGAGAAATCTATCTCACGGCTGCCGAGACAGCCGCACGCAACGGCAATCTGGAGGCTGCGCGGAAATATCTGAACGCCCTGAGGGTGAAGCGCATGGATGCCGAGAAGTATGAGGACGTTACCGAGACCGACAGGGACGCTCTGCTGAAGACAATTCTCGAAGAGCGCCGCCGCGAACTGATGTTCACGGGACTGCGATGGTTTGACCTGCGTCGCCTGAACAAGGAACCGCAGTTTGCAAAGACCATCACCCACACAACATCGCGCGGAGTGCTGACGCTGGAGCCAAACAGCCCGAGATACACCCTGCAGATACCGCAGAGCGTGATTGATGCCAACCCGTTGATAAAACAAAACGACTGAGATAATGAAAAAGATTGGATTTTTACTGACATTGGCGGCTCTCATCGCCGGAACGGCGTGCAGGGCGCAAAACGGCGACGGCATCGCCTTTGAGGACAGCACAGTGACCTTTGCCGATGCCTGCGCCAAGGCAAAGGCCGAGGGCAAGATGATTTTCATCGACTGCTACACATCGTGGTGCGGGCCTTGCAAGAGAATGGCACGCGAGATTTTCCCGCAGAAGGTCGTGGGCGACTTCTTCAACAAGACTTTCGTGTGTCTGAAAAAGGACATGGAGAAGGGCGAGGGCGTGGAGCTGCAGAAGAAGTACAGCGTGAGGGCATTCCCCACCATGCTTTTCCTCGACGCATCGGGCAGCGAGGTAAACCGCATCGTGGGCGCGGCTTCAGATGCCGCCAAGTTTGTGGAGAAGGTCAGGGGCGGACTGGGCGAAGGGAGCCTTACGGCAATGAACGCCAAGTATGACGCCGGCAGGCGCGACACGGCTTTCGTCTACGCCTACCTGCGCGTGCTCGACGACGCCATGCAGAGCAAGAAAGCCGAGGCTGTGACCGAGGAGCTGATTAGGGGCAGGGAGCAGGCGCTCTTCACCGATTCCGCGCTGTACAACGCGCTGATGAGGTTCACCGAGGACAAGGACTCGCCGGCTTTCATCTTCTTCAGCAACAACAAGGATGAGCTTTACAAGCACTATCCCAAAGATGATGTCGACTGGAAAATTTGGTATGTGTGGTTTAACACCGCCGAAAAGAGCATCTACTGGGGTGACGACAAGAAGTATCACTTCAGCGACTCGCTTATGACCGCCGTGGAAAGGGAGATGGCGGAGCGCAACGTGGAGAGCGCCGAGAAAATTTCGTGGAACATGCGCGCAAGGGCGGCGCAAAAGACCGGCAACTTCAAGCTGGCTGCCGACTACGTGCAGAAATACCACAAGAAGTACAAGGCTACCAACTATATGATTGGCACTCTCGGCGAGGACTACACCGACAGCCCCGACTGCGGCAAGGACAAAAAGTTGCATAAGGCTATCACGAAGCTCGTTGCCGACCGTCTGCAGGAACTGAAGGCGAAGCCAAAGAGCGAAATGTACGACTGGATTCCCGACTACGAGGAGGTGATGAAGAAACTCGCGGAGAAGTAATCCTTTTTCTCAGGAAAATAATCCTTCTTGCAGGAAAAATAATCCTTCTACTCAGCCCAGCCGGTTCCGTCCGGCTGGGCTTCCTTGTCTTACCAGTCCTACCCTTCCTACTTCTCTTACTCCTCCTACTTCTCCTACCATTCCTACCCTCACACCAGCTTATATCCTATCCCCCTCACGTTGATTATCCTCAGCGACCCGTCGCGCGCCAGCTTGTGCCGCAGTTTGGTGATGAAGACGTGCAGGCTGCGGGTGTTGAAGTAGCTGTCGTCGCCCCAAAGGTCGATGAGGATGTCGCTGCTCGCCACCACCTCGCCGCGGTGCTGGGCAAGGCGGCGCAGAATCTCCGACTCGCGGTGGGAGAGCGCCGTGGTGTGTGGCGTGCCGCCGTCGGCTGAGAACACGAGCTGCTCCTTGAGCGTGTCCAGCTGGTAGTTGCCTATTACGAAGCGCGTCTGCTTTTCTTCTTTTTCCTTTTCCGGCGTGCTGCCCCTGCCAGCAAGGTTCTTTATCCTCACTATCAGCTCCCTCATGCCGAAGGGCTTGCGCAGATAGTCGTTGGCTCCGGTCTCAAATCCCCTGACCACATCGTCGGTATCGGTGCGCGCCGTCAGGAAAATCACTGGCGTGCGGCTGTCCCTGCGGCGTATGCGGCGCACAAGCTCGAAGCCGTCCATGCGCGGCATCATCACGTCGGCAACAAGCACGTCGGGCGTCTGGGCAAAGAACATCTGCAGGCCTTCCTCGCCGTCGCGTGCCGTGCGTATCGAGAATCCCTGCGTCTCAAGCGTGTCTTTTATTATCAGGGCGAGGGTTTCCTCGTCCTCAACCAGTAAAACGTTTATTTTGCTCATAATCTCTTTTTATTTTTTTATTAGCCCTATTAGCCTTATTGGTCCAATAAGCCCCATTCGCCTTATTCTCCCATTATCTATAGCTTTGTTGCCATCAAAACTCCAGCCTGAACGTGCTCCCTCTCCCCGGCGCACTCTCCACCGTCACCGTTCCTCCGTGCATCGCCATCATCGTTGCCACGTAGTACAGTCCCAGTCCGTAGCCCTTCACGTCGTGCAGGTTGCCGTGGGGCACGCGGTAGAACTTCTCGAAGATGTGCTGTTGCTGCGCCTTGCTGATGCCTATGCCGCGGTCGGTCACCGATATTGTCACGGTGCCGTCGTCGCTCTGCCGGCATTCCACCTTTACGTCAGCCTTTTCGCCCGAGTATTTTATGGCGTTGTCGAGCAGGTTGTCAATCATCTGACAGAAATGAGTCCTGTCGGCGCTGAGGGTAATGCCTTGCGGCTCCATGCTCATCGTCAGCGCCATCGGCTTCCTGTATTTCAGCCTTTGCATCTCCAGTAGCGGCTTTATGGTGGCACCCACGTCAATCGGCTCCTTGTGCAGCGCGAAGTTCTTGCGCCGCTCCATGCTTGCCGAGAGAATCTGCTCCACCATTCCGCCGAGCTTCTGCAGCTGCTCCTGCGATATGCGCAGATATTTCTCGCGGGTGGCGGCGTTTTCGCCCTGTGCGAAGTTCAGCAGGGCGTCGTTGGCGGCGTATGCCACGGCTATGGGCGTCTTCAGCTCGTGGGTGATGTTGTGGGTGAAGTCGGTCTTCATCTCGTCGAGCGTCTTTTGCCTGAGCAGGGTGTGTATGAGATACCAGAAGGTGAGCGCGAGGATGATGAGCGTGGCGAGTGAGCTGGCGAGGATGCCCTTGAACTGGCTCAGCACGCCCAGCCCTACTGGCTCCACCCACAGGCGGTAGATGCTGTGGGTTGCCGCGTCGTAGCAAAAGTCGTAGCGGCGCGCCTGTGCGCCCGGGGCGTATCCTCTGGTGGAGATTACGCTGAGGGTGTCGGCTTTCGTGCTGTCAATCCCGTTCTTCCCCATCAGGAAGTGTAGTTGCTCCAGCCGGTGCACCGTGTCGACGGCGTTGTCGCGCAGGCGCGCCGTCAGCAGACTGTCGAACACTCTCGCGTCGGGCGCTTCCATGATGTCAAGTCCGCTGTGTATGCCCTGCTGCATCATCATCGTGAGGTCGTTGAGGCTTTTCCTGTCCTCAATCATCGATGAGAAAATCTGCTTGCCGCCCGTCACCGCAGCCTTCGGGGGCTCGTCGGTGCGTGTCGATTTCACGTCGATGTGCATGTGGCGTTTCTTGCCCTTCTGGTTGCGCTGTATGCTCAGCGTGTCCAGCCAGTCGTCGCTGTGAATCACCACCTCGTCGCTGTCGCGCTGGCTTAGCACGGTCTGCACCTTTGCCTGCTTAAACTGGCGGTGCTTGTCCATGCTGTAGCCTGCCTGAAAGCTCACCGAGCCGTGCTTGCTCTTGTCCATGCTGCGCGACATACGGGCGATTCTAATCACCAGTTCGTTGTAGTCGCTTATGCGCATCGCCTCCCTTATGCACGTCTCCTGCCGCTCCTTTTGCGCAACGTACAGGCTGTAGAGCCAGTATGTCTGATACAGGAATATGGCGGCGAGGGCGGAGCACACCAGTGCGGTGATGGTCTTTAACGGTAGTCGTGTCATATCCTTTGATTTTTTTGCTGGGATTTTCTTTTTCTTTTGCAAAAATAGTCTTTTTTTTCCACTTACAGGCAGTTTGGTAAGACTAAATAACACTTTTCCTGCGATATGGTAAGACTGTATAACCCGAAAAAGCCTTGCCGGAAGTTTTTTTGCAGTAACTTTGCACCCGGAAAAGGAATAGTTATGAACAGAAACATTTTTTTTCTGGCGTTGGCATTGTTGCCTACAGCCATGCGCGGACAGACCGACTCGCTCAGGACGGCTGCCGCCGACAGTTTGATGCAGTCGCTGCCCGAGGTGATGGTCAAGGGCAGCCGTCCATTGGTGAGAAACGACGGCGGCAAGCTGGTGTTCGACGTTCAGGGACTGATAAAGGACAAGCCCGTGGACAATGCCTTTGATGCTTTGAAGCAGTTGCCGGGCGTGACGCCGCAAAACGACGACATCAGTCTTGGAGGAATGTCCGTGGCGATAATCCTCAACGGCAAGCTCACCACAATGACGCGCCTGCAGCTCATAGCATTGCTTAAGACCACTCCCGCCTCAAGGGTGCAGAGCGCGGAGGTGATGTACGCCGCTCCGGCACGCTATCAGGTACGCGGGGCGCTCATCAACGTGGTTCTAACAAAGGGCGACGGCAGCGTGCCCCTGCAGGGCGAGGCGTTTGCAAAGGCGGAGCTGAGGCACGAGGCGCACATGGACGAGCGGCTGTCGCTGCTGTGGAACAAGGGCAGGCTTTCTGCCGACGCGATGGTGGGAATCTCCCACGGCAGGTCGTTTCACACCATGGACAAGGAGGGTGTGCACAGTCTTGCCGACGGCAGCAGCCATGACGTGTACACCAACGAGGTGATAAGGGTGAGCAGCAGTCCCGACTACAACTACAGGTTAGGTGCAGACTACAGGTTTGCCGACAACCACACCCTTAGCCTTGCCTATACGGGCAGCAGCACCGGCTATAGTCAGAACAACACGATGACGGGAATGCAGACCTCATCCGTAAAAAACACCGTCGACAATATACTGCACAACGGGCACCTTGACTACACCCTGCCGATGGGGCTGAATCTGGGTGCCGACATAACATATTACGAGGATAACGTCACGCAGGACCTTGTGAGCAATCTTAACGGCAGCCAGCTCGACTTTGTGTCGGTGAGCCAGCAGCGCATCAACCGCACAAAGCTCTTTGTGCGCGAGGAGCACAGGCTGGGAAAGCGTGCAAGCCTGAACTACGGCTCGGTCTACACTCACATCATCGACCACAGCCGCCAGAACTACCGTCCCACGGGCAGCACCACCGCCTCGCAGTTGCCGCAGCCCTTGTTGTCGCGCCGCACCGAGAACACCGTGAACCTGTATGCCGGGGCAAATGGCAGGTTTTCCGACAAACTGTCGGCAGAGGTGTCGTTTGCCGCCGAGCACAGTAGGACTGCAGTATGGAACGAATGGGATTTCTATCCTGTGCTGAACGTCTCGTACGTCCCGAGCCAGGGAAATGTGTGGCAGCTGTCGCTAAACAGCGACAAGCGCTATCCTGACTTCTGGGCTATGCAGGATGTCACCGCCTATCACGGAGGGCGCTACGAGGAAATCGTGGGCAACCCGCGGCTGAAGCCGTCGAAGAACTACAGCGCGTCGCTCGTGTATGTGCTCAGGGGAAAATATGTGTTCAGGACGTGGTTTGACTACACTAAGGATTACTTCACGCAGACCATGTACCAGTCTGCGCAGCGCTTTGCCGAAATCGACCAGTTCAATAACTTCGACTTCCAGCAGCAGGCTGGACTTATGGCTGCCCTTCCGCTGAAGGTTTCATGGTGGCTGAACGCACGCATCACGCTCTTCGGAATATGGATGCGCGAGAAGGACAGCGACTATTACGATTGTCCCTTCGACCGCGACATCGCCTACGGCATGACCTCGGCAAGCAGTACATTCCGCCTTTCCCGTCGCCATGACCTCGGCGTTACCCTTTCCGGCTTTGCCCGTACCCGAGCTTTTCAGGGACCCATGGACTTGCCGCCGTCGGGCAACCTCGACATAGCCCTGCGCTATGCCTTTGCCCGCGGCAATGCCGTGCTCAACGTGTGGTGCAACGACATTTTCGAGACTTCTTCAATAGCCCCCGAATGCCGGTGGGCGGGACAGAATCTCACCACCCGCTTTTCCTGCTTCCGTGCCGCCGGAGTGTCGTTCTCCTATAGGTTCGGAGGATATAAGGAAAAGAAAACCAATGATGTGGATACGTCAAGGATGAGGTAGGAGTGAAGTTGCTGTGTTCAGCCACTCCCGCTCTTCATCATCCAACATGGGCGAGAGCTTCTCGTACACCGTCTTGTGATATTGGTTGAGCCAGTCAATTTCTTCGGCAGTCATCATGCTGAAGTCTATCGGGGCAGTGTCTATCGGGCAGAGCGTCAGCGGCTCAAGCTGTAGGAAGCGTCCGAATGCCGTCTCCTTGTATGGAGTCACAATCATGGTGTTCTCCGTTCTTATTCCGAACTTGCCCTCAAAGTATAGTCCAGGCTCGTTTGTCACGGTCATGCCTGCCACGAGCGGCGCAGGCTTCCACTCCATTCGTATCTGGTGAGGACCCTCATGAACGTTGAGATATGAGCCGACACCGTGACCCGTGCCGTGCATGAAGTTCATTCCCTCGCGCCACATTGCCTGACGGGCAAGGATGTCGAGCTGTGTTCCAGAAACACGCTCGGGGAATTTAGCCATGGCGAGGTCGATGTGCCCTTTCAGCACGAGAGTATAGGCGTGGCGCTGCTCTTCGGTGATGTCGCCAAGCGCCACGGTGCGGGTAATGTCGGTGGTGCCGTCGAGATACTGCGCTCCAGTGTCCATAAGCAGCAGTCCGCGGGGCTTCACCTCAATGTCGGTCTCGGGTGTCGCCTCATAATGCACGATTGCCCCGTGGTGCTCATACCCGAAAATGCTGTCGAACGATATGTCGCGGAACAGCGGTTGCTCAGCACGCAATGCCGTCAGTTTCCTGTCGAGCGACATCTCTGTCTGGCCGCCTGCCTCCACTGCCGGCTTCAACCATTTCAGGAATTTTACCATCGCCACGCCGTCGCGGAGCATTGCCGCCCTGAAACCGTTGATTTCAGTCTCGTTCTTCTGCGCCTTCATATAAGGTATTGGCGATGTGGCTCTTATTATCTGCGGACAGCGTGCAGCCTTGAACAGGGTGTAGTTCACCTCGTTGTCATCCAGCAGTATGCTGTAGTCGGGATATTCGGCAATTCCCTTTCTCACGTTGTTGTAGTCGTCGGTCTCTATTCCGTTTTCGGTCAGGTAAAGCCTTGTCTCGTCGGTCAGCTTCACCTTATTTATATATAATGTAGCTTTCTGGCTGCTTATCAGCAGATAGCTCACCGCCACGGGATTGCAGTGTACGTCGCTTCCGCGCAGGTTGAGGGTCCATGCAATGTCATCGAGAGCAGTCACCAGCATTCCCTGTGCGTGCAGTGTCTTCAGTGCCTGGCGTATTCGCTCCAGCTTGCTTGCCGCCGTCTCCCCGGCATACTCTAATGGATGTACTTCCGCTTTATTCTCAGGTATTGCGGGACGGTCTTCCCAAAGTTCTTCCAGCGGGTCGAAGTTTGTTCGCACGGTTATTCCTCCGCGCTTCTGCATGTCGGCAATAAGACTTTCCACCTCAGATGCAGCATTCACCATACCGTCAATACCCACCACGGTGCCTCCCTCCACGGCGAGCTTCTTTCCAAGCCAGTCGGCAATCGACGGTGTGCCGGGCATTTTCAGTTTCATCAGCACAAACTCTGTGCCTGCAAGCTGTTCCTCAGCTGCAATGAAATATCTTGAGTCGGTCCACAACGCCGCAGCCTCCATTGTCACCACGGCGGTGCCTGCCGACCCGTTGAAGCCGCTTATCCACTCGCGCCCTTTCCAGTGGTCGGGCACATACTCGCCGTTGTGCGGGTCGGTGCTCGGAAATATGAACGCGTCAATTTTCTCTCTCTTCATCACTGCCCTCAGGGCGTGCAGTTTCTCGTTTGTTGTCATAGCTATGGTTAGTATTGCTCACTTATTTATTGTTGATTTATGGTGCAAAAATACATATTTTTTCTGGAATGCGCAAGTTTTCAAACAATAAAAGTGCGCATTTTGTTACCTAAATCAGGTGATGCGAAAAGCTTTGTGATGGTAAAAATACCTACAAATGATTATTGTGTAATTGGGAAAAAAGTATTAATTTTGCACCCAAATACAAAACACCTGTAAGATTATGAAGAACCACAAGGTTTATGAGGCGGACGACAAGATGATTTCGCTCATCCGCGACAATTACAACGTGCTGCAGTCGCTTGGCTGTTTTGGTATTAATCTCGGTTTCGGAAACAAGACTGTCAACGAAACCTGTATTGACAATGGTGTGGACACCTACACTTTCCTTGCAGTGGTAAACTATACCATCAACGGTTATTACAACGCCGATGACGCCGAGCGTCTTTCCATACCCACGCTTCTACACTATCTTCAGGCATGCCACGTTTATTATCTTGACTACCAGCTGCCGTCTATCAGGCGTGAGCTGCAGGAGTCAATCAACGAGGAGGATGGAGTGGGGCACCTGATAATGAATTTCTATGATGAATATGCCCGGGAGATACGCAAGCACATGAAGTATGAGGAGAAGATGCTTTTCCCGTATGTCAACGCGCTGCTCCGTGACGATGTGCCGGGTGACTATAACATCGAAACTTTTTCAAGGAAACATGGACAGACCGACCAGAAACTCAAGGAGCTGAAAAACATTATACTGAAATATCTGCCTGGAGACACACAGCACAACAATAAGCTTACCGCCACGCTTTATGGCATATACAATAATGAGGAATGGCTCAACCTGCATGCTTCTGTGGAGGATAAAATATTCGTTCCGGCGATACGCAAACTGGAACAGAGACTGAGGCAGGACTCTGTAGCCAAGAATATCACTTCTATGGTATTCCCAAAGCAGGGAGAGACTGGTGAGCAGTTGTCCGACAGAGAAAAGGACGTTGTGGTGGCTCTTGTTCAGGGAATGTCCAACAAGCAGATATCCGAACATCTTTTCATTTCGGTCAATACCGTAATCACGCATCGCCGGAACATTGCCCGTAAACTACAGATTCATTCCTCTGTAGGTCTTACTATATATGCCATTGTCAACGGTCTTGTAGATATATCGCAGGTTTCTTATTCGTAGTTGTGTTTCTTAGTGGAGTGAGCTGTTTTGCAAGACTGACATTACAAAACATAATGCAGTGAAATCAAAATATCTAAAAAAGTTGAAAATATTTTGTATTAGCGCGTATTTTTTGTAATTTTGCCGAAAAATAAAAATCATACGATAAACAAAAATAAATAGGATAATTAAAATAATTGTAGACGATTATGGAATTTTTGACTAACGACAAACTTGTTATTGTAGGTGCCGGTGGTGCAATCGGCTCAACAATGGTGCAGACAGCTTTGACAATGAAGCTGACTCCTAATGTATGTCTGTACGATGTTTACGCTCCGGGTATGGAGGGTGTTATGGAAGAGATGTTCCACTGCGGTTATGACAGTGTGAACCTCACCGCTACAACTGACGTTGCAGAGGCTTTCAAGGATGCTAAGTACATTATTTCTTCTGGTGGTGCTCCACGTAAGGCTGGCATGACACGTGAGGATCTTCTCGCAGGCAACTGCAAAATTGCTGAGGAGCTTGGCAAGAACATCAAGACATATTGCCCTGACGTGAAGCACGTGGTTGTGATCTTCAACCCTGCCGACCTCACCGGTCTTGTTACCCTGCTTTATTCAGGTTTGAAACCATCGCAGGTTACTACTCTTGCAGCTCTCGACTCTACACGTCTGCGCAGCGAGCTCTCTAAGAAGTTCGGTGTGAAGAGCGATGATATTACTGGTTGCCGCACCTTCGGCGGTCACGGCGAGCAGATGGCTGTATTCGGCAGCAAGGTAAAGATTCAGGGCAAGCCTCTGAGCGAGATTATCGGCACTGACGCCCTTCCTCAGGAGGAGTGGGAGAAGCTCCGCACTGATGTTGTTCAGGGTGGTGCCAAGATTATCCAGCTCCGCGGTCGCAGCTCATGGCAGAGTCCTGCATACTGCTCTGTTGAGATGATTCGTGCCGTCATGGGCGGTGAGGCTTTCCAGTGGCCTGCAGGTACTTACGTTAAGAACGAGAAGTATCAGAACATCATGATGGCTATGGACACCACTCTCGATGAGAACGGCTGTACATACAAGATGCCAGAGGGAACAGCCGACGAGATGGCTGCACTCGATGCAAGCTATGCACACCTTTGCAAGATGCGTGATGAGCTTGTAACTCTCAACATTGTTCCGCCAGTGGCTGAGTGGACAAGCATCAACCCGAATCTCTAAAAAGAAACATAACAGTTAGCATAACATAAGTAATAGGTTTTGAATAATTAAAAAAGCATTAGAAATTTTTAATGGGGAGCCGCACAAGGGATGTGAATCTATAGTGCGGTTTTTTTTATTACTTGTCAACTTAGAATAAAATTATGGCTTTAATAAAATCAATCAACGGACTGACTCCGAAATGGGGCAAGGACTGTTACTTCAGCGAGAATGCCACAATCGTAGGCGAGGTTACCATGGGCGATGAGTGCTCGATATGGTTTAACGCCGTGGTGCGTGGTGACGTGGCGCCGATAACCATCGGCAACGGCACGAATGTGCAGGACGGCAGTTGCATCCACGTGACAAACACCACAGGACCGGTGGTTATAGGCGACAATGTGACAATAGGGCACAACGTCACTGTGCATGCCTGCACCATTCACAACTCGGCGCTGATAGGCATGGGCGCCACGCTGCTCGACAACTGCGAGGTGGGCGAGGGTGCCATCGTGGCAGCGGGTGCGTTGGTGCTGCAAAACACCAAGATTGGACCGGGTGAGCTGTGGGGCGGAGTGCCTGCCAAGTTTATAAAGATGGCAAAGCCCGGCATGTCGGCAGCCAACGGCAAACATTATGTGGAATATGCCAAATGGTATATCGAAGAGGATAAAAAATAGGGGCTTGCTCCTATTTTTTTGTTATTATTGCTTTAAAAAATGATTATTCTTTGGAATTGTCATTTTTTATTGTTACTTTTGCACTTGATTTTAATCAAGTGAGAAATAACTACTAAACAAATTAACTGAATATGGAATATAGGGAAATAGGAAAGACAGGCATGAAAGTGTCAGCTCTTAGTTTCGGTGCGTCATCATTAGGAGGTGTGTTCCACAACATAGACGAGGGGCGCGCCATTGACGCTGTGTACACTGCCATTGACTGTGGTATGAACTTCATCGACGTGTCGCCGTATTACGGACATTACAAGGCTGAGACCGTATTAGGCAAGGCGTTGAAGAATATCGACCGCTCAAAGTACTATCTTTCAACCAAGGTTGGCAGATATGGCAAGGACGGAAAGAACACATGGGACTATTCCGCCAAGCGCGTTACCGACAGTGTGTATGAGAGTATGGAGCGTCTTAACATCGACCATATCGACCTTATCAATGTACACGACATTGAGTTTGCCGACCGTTTCTACTCACTCGACATGATTGTGGAGGAAACACTGCCTGCACTGGTGGAGCTGAAACAGAAGGGTGTGGTGAGCCATGTGGGAATCACTGACCTGCAGCTGCCAAACATAAAATATGTAATAGACCACGTGGCGCCGGGCACCGTGGAGAGTGTGCTTTGCTTCTGCCATTATTGTCTTAACGATGATGCCATTGCCGACTATCTTGACTATTTCGAGGAGCGCGGCATAGGCGTAATCAATGCCTCGCCACTGAGCATGGGACTGCTGTCGCAACGCGGTGTGCCCGACTGGCATCCTGCTCCCAAACCTTTGGTTGAGGTGTGCAAGCGTGCGGCAGAGTATTGCAACGAGGTGGGTTATCCTATAGAGAAGCTCGCAATGCAGTACAGCGTGGGTAATCCGAGAGTCACCACAACATTGTTCAGCAGTGCCAATCCCGACAATGTCCGTAAGAACGTGCAGTGGGTGGAGGAGTGCGAGGCTCCTGCTGAGATTGTAGCAAAGGTGCGTGAGATTATCGGCGACCAAATGCGTGTGAGTTGGGCTAATTCTTAAAAATTCTTCACTCTTCATTCTTCATTAAAACAAAAGATATGAAAGCATTAAAGATAACAGAGAAGGGGAGCATCAAGACCGTTGAGATGGATGCTCCAGAGAAGGTAAAGGCAGGCGAGGTACTGCTGAAGTTGAATTATGTGGGTTTCTGCGGCAGCGACCTTAACACTTTCCGTGGCGGCAACGTGCTGGCAAAGGACGGAGGCGTTATTCCCGGTCACGAGATTGGAGCCACTATCGTGGAGTGTGGAGAGGACGTGCCAGCCAATCTTGTAAAGGACATGGTGGTGACTGTCAATCCATATACAAACTGCAACAACTGCTCATCGTGCCGCAATGGCAGGGTGAACGCCTGCGAGCACAACGAGACAATGGGTGTGCAGCGCGACGGAGCCATGATGGAATACATAAAGGTGCCTTGGCAGAAGGTGATTCCCGCAACGGGCATTTCACCGCGCGACTGTGCCCTGATAGAGCCCATGTCGGTGGGATTCCATGCCGTTGACCGTGCCCAGGTTACTGACATTGATGTGGTTGTTGTGTTTGGCTGCGGCATGATTGGCTGTGGTGCCATAGTCAGGGCTGCCCTGCGCGGCGCTACGGTGATAGCCGTTGACCTTGATGATGAGAAGTTGGAATTGGCAAAGCGCATTGGTGCCAAATATACAGTGAACAGCGGTAAGGAGAATGTGGCTGAGGCTGTGAAAAGATTGAATAATGGTTGTGGTGCCGATGTTGTGGTTGAGGCTGTGGGAGCTCCCGCAACATACGTGGCTGCCATCGACACAGTGTGCTTTACGGGGCGTGTGGTTTGCATAGGTTATGCCAAGACCGACGTGTCGTTTGCCACACGTTTCTTCGTGCAGAAGGAGCTTGACATCCGTGGCTCGCGCAATGCCATGCCTAACGACTTCCGTGCCGTGATACGCTATATGCAGAGTGGCAAGTGTCCTGCCGACGAGCTTATCACCAAGATAGTGAAGCCCGAGGAGACACAGGCTACAATGGAGTATTGGGACAAGAATCCCGGCAAGGTGTTCAGAATACTTGTTGAGTTCTAATATATTATAAGGTACACGCATGAAGATAATAGATGCCCATGCCCATTTGTGGCTGCGTCAGGACACCGTGATCGATGGTAAGGTAATACGTACCATCGACCGCGGCCGTTCCATATTCTTTGATGAGGAAGTGCAGATGCTTCCGCCATTTATGATTGACGGGCGCAACAGTGCCGAGGTGTTTCTTGCCAACATGGACTATGCCCAGGTTTCGGCGGCTGTCATTGTGCAGGAGTTTATCGACGGTAATCAAAACGACTACCTGAAGGATGTCATTACCCGTTATCCCGACCGTTTCTTCGTTACGGGAATGTGTGAGTTCCGCCGTCCCGGTTTCCTTCCTCATGCAAAGGAGCTTATTGACGGAGGATGGAAGGCAATAAAGATACCTGGACACCGCCTGAACACTCCTGAAGGAAGGGTGTCGCTCACCGGCGACGAGATGATGGCGATGTTCCATGAGATGGAGCGCAACGGCATAATGCTGTGCATCGACCTTGACGCCGACCCGTCACAGACTGCCGAGATGCGTGAGGTTATTCAGGAATGTCCCGACATGAAGATTGCCATCTCACATTTCGCTAACGTTACGATGGAGAACTTCGAGCAGAACCTGCTGCTTGCCCGCAACAAGAACGTGATGATAGAGAGCGGCGGCATAACATGGCTCTATAACAGTGAGTTCTACCCCTTCCCAACAGCTATCCGCTCAATACGTCATGCCATCGACACGGTGGGCGTGGAGAAACTGATGTGGGGCAGCGACTATCCGCGCACCATCTGCGCCATAACCTATAAGATGTCATACGACTTCGTAACCAAGAGCTCGGAGCTTACCGACCACGAGAAGGAACTGTTCCTTGGTGAAAACGCAAGGCGCTTCTATGGCTTTGAAAATCTGGTGGACTTGCCGTACATTAAGAATATGAGTGAGTAAAAACTTCACATTCCAAACTAAAAAATAATACTTAAAACTAAAAACACTAAAATGAAACAATCGTTATTCAGCAAAGACGGGGTGAGCTATTTTCTGCCCTTTGTCCTTGTAACATTCTGTTTCGCGCTATGGGGCTTTGCCAACGACATTACCAATCCGATGGTTGAGGCTTTCTCGCGAATATTTCAGATGAGCACCGCTGAAGGCTCGCTTGTGCAGCTGGCTTTCTATGGCGGCTATTTCGCCATGGCTTTTCCTGCTGCCATGTTCATACGCAAATATTCCTATAAGAGCGGTGTGCTCATGGGCTTGGGACTGTATGCCCTGGGCGCATTCCTGTTTTTCCCAGCCAAGGCAATAGGAGTGTTCCCCGTGTTCCTGCTTGCATATTTCATCCTCACCTGCGGACTGTCGTTTCTTGAAACCAGCTGCAACCCATATATCCTTTCCATGGGTACTGAGGAGACAGCCACCCGAAGGTTGAACATGGCGCAGAGCTTCAACCCCATGGGCTCGCTTTGCGGAATGTTCACGGCAATGGTGTTTATTCAGGCAAACCTGCACGACACTAAAGAATATACCACAGCCACGGGGGCGGAGCTGGAGGCAATACGTGAGGCAGACCTCACCACACTGATAGCCCCCTATCTTGTGATAGGCATAGTGATTGTCGTGATGTTTGCCGTGATATATTTCGCAAAGATGCCTAAAAACGGGGACGCAAACACCAACATTGATTTCGTGCCTACATTGAAGCGCATCTTCTCTCTGCCGCGTTACCGTGAGGGAGTGGTGGCGCAGTTCTTCTATGTCGGGGCACAGATAATGTGCTGGACTTTCATCATACAGTATGGTAAATACCTCTTTACTCACGATGCCACTGCCATCAACAATGGTCTGATGACCTTTGCCCGTGATATTCTCAGCGTGCTGCACCCCGCAACGGCTGAGAGCATAACACGCGAGATAGCAGCTGGCGGATTGCTGTCGGAGCAGAATGCCGCCACCATCTCGCAGATGGTCAACATCATAGCCATGGCTTTGTTCTGCACCAGCCGTTTCGTGTGTACCTTCTTCCTGCGCTATATTTCTGCAGGCAAACTGCTCATGGTGTTGTCCATCGTTGCAGGCTGCGCAGTGGTAGGAGTGATTACATCCACCGACATAAAGGGAATGTATTTCCTCATTGCCGTCTCGGCATGTATGTCGCTGATGTTCCCCACCATCTATGGCATTGCCCTTGAGGGTATGGGCGATGATGCCAAGTTTGGTGCTGCAGGACTCATCATGTCGATTCTCGGCGGTAGCGTGCTCACTCCTGTTCAAGGCTCTATCATCGACCTTGGTAGTGACGGCGCCACTTTCCTCGGACTTCCCTACGTCAACGTGTCGTTCATCCTGCCGTTCATCTGTTTCGTGGTGATTACTGTCTACGGATTCAGGGTGGCTTATAAAATGAAGAGTGAAGAATGAAGAAACGTAAGTTCGACGAAGTCAATGAAGAATTAAAAAATGGCTATACGCAGCAATGGACGCAGCCTGTGAAGCGTTACTGTCAAACAATGCTTTTGCGCGATGACGCAGAACTGATAAAGGAGTATCGCCGCCGTCATGAGCCACAGAACATATGGCAGGAGATTCCACGTGGAATGAAGGAGGTTGGTATTTTGCAGATGGAGATATACATACATGAACGGACACTGTTTATGATTGTTGAGACACCTCTTGACTTCGACTGGGATACAGCCTTCGGACGTCTTGCCACCCTTGAGCGCCAACAGGAATGGGAAGACTATATGGCGAATTTTCAGCTGGCAGAGCCGGGAGCTGCCTCAGCAGAGAAATGGAAGTTGATGGAACGTATGTTCTGCATGACCGACTGCCTTGAGTATAAACAAAAATAAAACAACTATAATAAAAACATTAAAACAAATGAGTAAATATCCTAAAATTGGTATCCGCCCCATTATTGACGGACGTCAGGGAGGCATACGCGAGAGCCTCGAAGAGAAAACGATGAGTTTGGCACACGCTGTGGCAAAGCTCATCAGTGAGAATGTGAAGAACGGTGACGGCAGTCCCGTAGAGTGTGTGGTGTTCGACGGCACCATTGGCCGTGTGGCTGAGGCTGCACGCTGTGCCGAGCAGTTTGAGCTGGCTGGTGTAGGCTCTACCATAAGCGTTACTCCCTGCTGGTGCTACGGTTCGGAGACTATGGACATGCACCCCAACTGGCCTAAGGCTGTGTGGGGATTCAACGGCACCGAGCGTCCTGGAGCAGTCTATCTTGCTGCCGTGCTTGCCGCTCATGCCCAGAAGGGACTTCCGGCATTCGGCATCTATGGACACGATGTGCAGGACCTGCCCGACAATACCATCCCTGCAGACGTGGCAGAGAAACTGCTCCGCTTTGCCCGTGCCGCACAGGCTACTGCGGTGATGCGCGGCAAGAGCTATCTTGCCATCGGCACCACCTGTATGGGTATTGCAGGCTCAATCATCGATCCGAACTTCTTCCAGGAGTATCTCGGCATGCGCAACGAGTATGTTGACGAGGTTGAGCTGCTGCGCCGTATGGACCTTGGCATCTACGACCCCGAGGAGTTTGAGAAGGCTATGGCATGGACAAAGAAATACTGTATGCCCAACGAGGGCTTTGACAAGAACCGTCCTGAAAAGACAAAGACCCGTGAGGAGAAGGATGCCGACTGGGAGTTTGTGGTGAAGATGATGATTATCATCAAGGACCTCATGCATGGCAACCCCAAACTGCGTGAGCTTGGTTTCAAGGAGGAAGCTCTTGGTCACAATGCCATTGCAGGCGGTTTTCAGGGGCAGCGTCAGTGGACTGACTGGAAGCCAAACGGTGACTTTGCCGAGGCTCTCATCTGCTCGTCGTTCGACTGGAACGGTGCCCGTGAGGCTGGTGTGCTTGCCACCGAGGACGATGCCATGAACGGTGTCACAATGATGCTCATGCACCTGCTCACCAACAAGGCGCAGATGTTCTCCGACGTGCGTACATACTGGAGCCCCGAGGCTGTTAAGCGTACCACGGGCAAGGCTCTTAGCGGCATTGCCGAGAATGGCATGATTCACCTCATCAACTCTGGTGCAACCTGTCTTGATGCCACCGGAGCATGCACCGACGCAGAGGGAAATCCTGTGATGAAACCGTCATACAACATGACCCAGAGCGACATCGAGGCTTGTCTTGCCGCCACTCAGTGGTGTCCTGCCGACCGTGACTATTTCCGTGGCGGAGGCTTCTCAAGCCAGTTCCTCACCAAGGGCGGCATGCCAATGACCATGGCTCGCCTTAACCTTGTGAAGGGACTCGGTCCTGTGCTTCAGATTGCCGAGGGATGGAGCGCCGATGTTGATCCTGAGATTTTCAACCACATAAACATGCGCACCGACCCTACATGGCCTACTACATGGTTTGTGCCGCGTCTCGACCCGACAAAGGATGCCTTCAAGGATGTGTATAGCGTGATGAACAACTGGGGTGCCAACCACGGCGCAATTTCTTACGGACATATCGGTGCCGACCTCATCACACTTGCCTCTATGCTCCGCATTCCTGTGTGCATGCACAATGTGAAGGACGCCGACATCTTCCGTCCTGCCGCATGGAACGCATTCGGCATGGACAAGGAGGGACAGGACTATCGCGCCTGCCAAAACTACGGTCCGCTGTATAAATAAAAGTATATAGATAAAAAAAACAGGGCAGGCTCTCGTGTCTGCCCTGTTTCGTTTTTATCTTAACATCAGTTCCATAGTGATATTTATGCTGTCAAAATAGCTGTCTCTTATACACATCTGACGCTGCCGACG
>ENA-OYXU01000033-OYXU01000033.1-human-gut-metagenome-genome-assembly--contig:-NODE-33-length-67741-cov-9.539861_pt1 | contig 67741 bp, 59 predicted proteins | sample MGYA00243243_ERZ653435 | MGnify/ENA primary metagenome ERZ653435 (study PRJEB26926, sample SAMN06165113) | human gut metagenome | biome: ENVO:00009003; feature: ENVO:2100002; material: ENVO:00002003... | reverse complement strand
ATAACAAATTAAGTTTAACTCTCCTAAAAGTGACAACCTTTTTCAGTTAAGGTCAATGTCTTTACTCTACAAACCGTTATTTGCTACATGTTGTTTCACTTTTCCTCTCGATTTTATCGAAAAACACGCAATTATTCCTCTCGATTTTCTCGAAAAAGATACGATTATTCCTCTCGATTTTATCATTTTTTGCTGTATTTGTCGTTTAATCAATAAATTATTAGTATCTTTGCAACCGAAAAGATAAATATAGAATAAAAATGCAATTTTATGTATTTTAAGCGACATATAGACCCATTCCTGATAGAATGGAAAGACAGTAGACATCACAAGCCGCTATTGCTGAGAGGGGCGAGACAGGTGGGCAAGTCAAGCTCAATAAGACATTTGGGCGAGACGTTTGAGCACTTTGTGGAGGTGAATTTTGAAACACGCCCTGAACTGCGTCAGATATTTAAGGATGTAAGTAACGTCAGGGAAATAGCTTCCCGTTTGGGCACACTCTTTAGCACTCCTGTATTAGAGGGGAAAACATTGCTTTTTCTCGATGAGATTCAGGCATGTCCTGAAGCGTTGCACAGTTTGTGGGCTTTTAAGGAGGATATGCCGGGATTGCATGTTGCGGCAGCAGGCTCTTTACTTGAATTTGAATTAAAGAATATGCCTTCGTTTGGCGTGGGGAGAATACGTTCCATGTTTATGTATCCCATGTCTTTTGACGAGTTTCTCATGGCTTCAGGGTATGAGGAATGGGTGACAGCCAAAAATAAGGCAGATTACAGTCATCCATTGCCAATGGAGTTGCATAATGTATTGATACAGCAGTTCCGCTCATTCCTGATGGTTGGCGGAATGCCTGCCAGCGTATCGGCATGGGTAGAGACACATGATTACCTGCAAAGCGCAGAAGAACAAGAAGACATACAACAGACATATTATGATGATTTTGCAAAATACAGTCAGCGCATTGAGCCTCAATTGCTCCGCAACACACTTCGCAGTGTTGTGATGCAGACGGGAGGAAAATTTGTGTATAGCCGTGTTGAAGGTGGCTATCGCTCGGAGGATGTTAAGCGGGCATTGACAATGTTGTGTGACGCTGGAATTGTGAAGATGGTGCAACATTCAGCCGGTAACGGGCTTCCGTTAGGGGCTGAGGTAAATCAGAAGTTCCGTAAATATATTTATTTGGACAGCGGACTAATGTTGCGTATTCTGGATATGGAAATGGGGAGTGCGCGTCCGTTGACAGAGCTAATACTTGCCGGTGCAGCGGAAGAACTGGTAAATAAAGGACAAATAACGGAGATGGTGGCAGGATGGGAAATAATAAAGAGCCTTTCACCACGCACAGGTCATGAACTATATTATTGGGAAAACATTGCAGATGGCGCCACGGCAGAGATTGATTATCTTACCACAAAAGATATGCAGGTTGTGCCTGTAGAGATAAAATCAGGGACGACAGGCAAAATGAAAAGCCTGCGTCTGTTCATGCGAAATAAGCATCTTATTTATGCCAAAAGGTGTTCTTTAGAGAATTTCGGGGTGTTAGAATTTACAGATACCGATGATACGCATAATGCTGACGTTTTGAAACACATTTATATTCATCCGCTTTACTGTCTTTCCACAATAGGAGTTATTGACTAAATATACAAATATGTAAATTATTATCCAGCTTTTTCGTTACGTTTCCACCACCACCACCAGCTTGGTGGAAGTTGCGGAACTGGTGGAAACTCCAATTGCGTATCTTTGTCACCATGCAGTAAAATACATTATATTTAACTGATTAATCGGTATTTATGCAGTATTTCAGCACATAGCTTGTAGGAAGTGGTTGTTGCATGTTATTTTGTACTTGTTTTAAGTCCGTGTTAAATAAATTTCACAGACAGTAAAACTAATTTTGCCTCAGAGAAAATTTTCTTTTTATTTTGTTATGTTCTCGCTTATTGACTTCGTCGACCGTTGGTTCGTAACTTAAATAAGTTACTACCGCTCGACACACCAAAATAAAAAAAATATTAAAAAATTTCTTTTTATTTTGTTATGTTCTCGCTTATTCGTAACTTTGTCGCTCATTTATTTAATATACACATTATACAATAAGGTATTACAAAGATAAAAAGAGATGATAACAGTAACAAATCTTGCCATACAGTTCGGCAAAAAAGTTCTTTACAAGGACGTCAATCTGAAATTTACACCAGGAAACATATACGGCGTTATAGGCGCCAACGGAGCAGGCAAATCAACACTGTTGAGAGCCATCAGCGGAGAACTTGAGCCAAACAAGGGAACAGTGGAGATGGGACCGGGCGAGCGCCTGTCGGTGCTGGAGCAGGACCACTTTAAGTATGACGAGTTTACAGTGATGGACACCGTGCTCATGGGGCATGCCCCGCTTTGGGCAAACATGAAGGAGCGCGAGGCTCTCTATGCCAAGGAGGAGATGACTGAGGAAGACGGTGTAAAGGCAGCCGACCTTGAGATGGCTTTTGCCGAGATGGACGGTTGGGAGGCAGAGAGCAATGCAGCACAGCTATTAGGCAACCTCGGTATCGTGGAGGACAAGCATTATAAAGGCATGAACGAGCTGTCGAACAACGAGAAGGTGCGCGTGATGCTGGCAAAGGCTCTCTTCGGCAATCCCGACAACCTGCTGCTCGATGAGCCTACCAACGACCTCGACCTCGACACCGTGCAGTGGCTTGAGGAATACCTCAGCAATGTAGAGCAGACAGTACTTGTGGTGAGCCACGACCGTCACTTCCTCGATGCTGTGAGCACACAGACAGTGGACATCGACTTCGGCAAGGTTACTGTATTCTCGGGCAACTACTCGTTTTGGTACCAGAGTTCACAGTTAGCTCTGCGTCAGGCACAGAACCAGCGTCAGAAGGCAGAGGAGAAGCGCAAGGAGCTGGAGGAGTTTATCCGCCGTTTCTCTGCAAACGTGGCAAAGAGCAAGCAGACAACATCGAGAAAGAAGATGCTTGAGAAACTGAACGTGGAGGAGATACGTCCGTCATCACGCAAATATCCCGGCATTATCTTCCAGATGGAGCGCGAGCCGGGCACACAGATTCTTGAGGTCAGCGGTCTGAAGGCAGTGGAGCCCGACGGAACAGTGTTGTTCGACAATGTTAGCTTCACAATAGAGAAGGGACAGAAGACGGTGTTCCTGAGCCACAATCCCAAGGCAATGACGGCACTCTTTGAGATTATTAACGGCAACCGTCAGGCTGACGCCGGCGAATATAAATGGGGGGTGACCATCACCACAGCCTATCTGCCACTGGACAACACCGAGTTTTTCCAAAGCGAGCTGAACCTCGTGGACTGGCTGAGCCAGTACGGCAAGGGCAACGAGGTGCAGATGAAGAGTTTCCTCGGACGAATGCTGTTCAAGGAGGAAGATGTGCTGAAGCATGTCAACGTGCTGTCGGGAGGTGAGAAGATGCGCTGCATGATAGCACGAATGCAGCTGAAGAACGCCAACTGTCTGATTCTCGACACCCCAACCAACCACCTCGACCTTGAGAGCATACAGGCATTCAACAACAACCTTGTGAACTTCAAGGGCAACATCATCTTTGCCAGCCATGACCATGAGTTCATACAAACCGTTGCCGACCGTATAATTGAGCTTACACCCCACGGCACAATAGACAAGCTGATGGAGTATGATCAATACATCTACGATGAGCAGATAAAAGAGCAAAAGGCAAAGATGTATGCTCAATAAGTCTGTTTGGCACAACATTTGCAAAGTATGATTTCAGAAAATCATAACAAAAACAAAAAGCAATGAAAAAAGAAGAAATAGATATGGAGGAAAAGCAGAACGGACAGGCTGCACAGCAGACTGACGACTGCGAAAAACCGCAGGCTGACGGCAACGACACTGAAGCCACAGCTGACAACATGACAGAGGAGGCTGACAATGTGGCAGAAGAAAAAGAGGAAGAAAAAGACCCGCTGACACTGGCACAGGAAGAGGCAGCCAGCCTGAAGGACAAATATCTGCGCTCGGTAGCAGAGTTTGACAACTACCGCAAACGTATGCTCAAGGAGAAGACCGAGCTGATACTCAACGGCGGCGAGAAGGTGATAACCGCCATACTGCCAGTGCTCGACGACATGGAGCGTGCCATAGAGAACGGCAAGAAGACAGACGACGTGGCTGTGCTGCAGGAAGGCATGGAGCTGATTTACCAGAAATTGATGAAAATTCTGGAAGGTCAGGGTGTAAAAAAGATGGACACCACAGATGCTGACTTCAACACCGACGTACACGAGGCTATAGCAATGGTGCCTGGCATGGGCGATGATAAGAAGGGCAAGGTGATTGACTGTGTGCAGACAGGATACACCTTGAACGACAAGGTGATACGTCACGCCAAGGTGGCTGTGGGACAGTAAGGAAATGAAGAATTACGAATTATGGCACAGAAAAGAGATTACTACGAGGTGCTTGGTGTAAGCAAAAACGCCAGTGCTGACGAAATAAAGAAAGCCTACAAGAAGTTGGCGATAAAATATCACCCCGACCGCAATCCGGGTGATAAGGAAGCAGAGGAAAAGTTCAAGGAGGCCGCTGAGGCTTACGATGTACTGCACGATGAACAGAAGCGCCAACAGTACGATCAGTTCGGCTTCGACGGTCCTGCTGGCGGAGGCTTCGGAGGCTTCAATGCCGGCAGTATGAATATGGATGACATATTCTCAATGTTTGGCGACATCTTCGGAGGACGCGGAGGCTTCGGAGGCTTTGGCGGTGGCGGTTCACGCCGTCCGCAAAAGCAGCGCGGCAGCGACCTCCGTCTCAAAGTGCGCCTGTCGCTTTCAGAAGTGGCAACGGGTGTCAACAAAAAGTTCAAGGTGCGCAAGGATGTGGCATGCTCGGCTTGTCACGGCAGTGGTGCCGAGGCGGGCAGCGGCAGCGAGACCTGTCCCACATGTCACGGCAGCGGCGTGATAACCCACACCACGCAAAGCATTTTCGGAATGATGCAGACCCAGGGCGTATGTCCCACCTGCAACGGTTCGGGCAGCGTGATTAAGAACAAATGTAAGTCATGTCACGGCTCGGGTATCATGAAGGGGGAGGAAGTTGTGGAAATCAATATTCCTGCCGGTGTTGCCGAGGGTATGGTGGTGAACGTTCCCGGCAAGGGCAACGCTGCCCCCAACAACGGAGTGAACGGCGACATTCAGGTGTTTATTGAGGAGGACGACAACGACACCTTCGTTCGCGACGGCAACAATCTGATATACAACCTGCTTCTCGACTTCCCCACTGCTGCTCTCGGAGGTGACGTGGAGATACCCACCATTCAGGGCACACGCCTGAGAGTGAAGATAGAACCGGGCACACAGCCAGGCAAGACTCTCCGCCTGCGCGGCAAAGGTCTGCCGGCAGTACAGGGCTACGGCAGAGGCAACGGCGACCTTGTGGTGAACATCAGCGTATATGTGCCAAAGACTCTCAGCAGAGACGAGCGCGAGGCTATAGAGAAGTTCAAGAAGAGCGATAATTTCAAAGGCGACAGCGCCACAAAGCAGAGCATATTCCAGAGATTCAAGAATTATTTTAACTGATAACAGTTTAATAAAAGCAAAATGACGGGTAGATTTGTGTTTTGACAAATCTACCCGTCATTTTTATTATATTCTTCGTTAAAATATCGCACGATATACTAAATCAAGTTAAAAACAAGCGAAAATCAGTCAGATTTTTGTTAAAAGTAATAATAATGTATTAATTTTGTACTGCAGTAAGAGTTGCAATAATATGTCTAACACTGTAAATATAGAAGAAAAAAAACTATGAACAGAAAAATCAGGTGCGTTTTTTTATGTCTGATGTGCCTTGGCTGTATTTCAGAATATGCGGTTGCCTCACGTCAAAGTAATGACGATAATTTAATAGAACGGCCATGCAAGAACATGATTGTTATAAATTCGTATAACGAGAATGCACCGTGGGTGCAGGCATATATCACACCATTTATGATTGAAGCGGCGAGACGCAAGAATCTGCAGTGTCAGATGGTGCACCTCAGCAGTACGCTCATCACCAACGACTCGGTGTTTGAAAAGGTGCAAGACGGCATTTTTGAGCGTTTTCATAACAATAAGCCTGAATACCTTGTGATAATAGGCAAGATGGGATTTGCCATGCGCGACAGGATAAAAAAAGAATGGGGCGACATACCTATTATACTTATGTCTACCAACGATGAGATATGCGAGCGCCGTTATTTGTTCAGCGGTGAGAATACAGGAGCCGACACCGCATCGTACATGCCGCTTTCGGAACTTCGGCATACCTATAACTTTACATTTGTTGAGATACCTGAGTATTATGAGCAGACCATTGACCTGATGCTCCACATGCAGCCGAAGATGCGCAAGTTGGTATATGTGTCTGACTTGTTGGCAAACAACGTGAGGCAAAACCGTCAGATACAGGAATATATTGACCGTAAGCATCATGGACTGGAATATGAATGGCTGCAGGTGTCGGAGGAGACCAGTGACTCGATACAGAGCTATCTCATGTCGGATGACATGGAGATAGGACTGCTGCTGTCGTCGATGTACTACAGCCGCAAAAGTGCCTTTGGTTCTCCCATATTGGTTACTGACGACATTCGCCTTGTGGCGGCGACTCCGCATCCCGTGTTTACGCTTAAGCAGGGATATATGGACTATGGCACGGTGGGCGGTTTCTTTCCTGACGAAGCTTATTTACAGGAACGTACCCTTGACATTTTCAAAAAGATGCTCAGCGGGGTGAGCATGAAGGACATACCGTTTGTATATTCCGACATCAGCTACCCTATGATGGATTATAAGCTCGCCGTTGGATGCCGGACTTGACATGAGTCTTTGTCCTGAGGGCACTGTGGTTGTAAACAAGCCTTTGAGTGTGTGGGAGCGGTATTTCTGGCATATCTGTTTTACTGTCATTGTGGTGGCGGCGATAATAGCTGTGCTTATTGTGCTTATTGTGCAGCAGCGCCGGAGAATGCAGCTTATGGCAGCAAGACAGCGCACGGTGGACAATATGCCGGTTGCCTATCTGCTTGCCAAGGTGAAGCGAGACAAGACAGGAGTGACGGACTATGAGATAAAAATGAGCAATCCAGCCATTAACGAACTTGTGGAAAAGTGCGCGGATGGCGGTTGCAGGGAGAACCTGTTTGACAGGGACTTTATGTTGCGGCAGTTGGATTATCTCTACGATGTGCAGGATATTTGCGTGAGATTCTCATATTATTTCGAGCGTTGTGATGCATATTATGATTTCTTTGCGTGTGAGACAGCCGGTGAGGACGAGATTGAATTCTTCGGTATTGATGTTTCCGAGCGCAAGAAGCAGGAGGAGGATCTGATTGAGGCGCGCGAGGCTGCAAAGGAGTCGGACAGGCTGAAGTCGGCATTCCTTGCCAACATGAGCCACGAGATACGCACGCCGCTCAATGCCATCTTGGGTTTCTCAAATCTGCTTGCTGACTGTGACAATGAGGAGGAGCGCCGTGAGTTCATACAAATCATAAACACAAACAGCGACCAGTTGCTTACGCTTATCAACGACATTCTCGACCTTTCGGCAGTGGAGTCCAACAGGTATAACTTCAAATATCAGCCTACTGATGTAAATGAGCTGATTGAGGGGCTGAAGGCTTCGCTGAAGATACGGATGCCGGAAGGCGTAGTGCTCAACTCCGCCATCGGTGCAGCCGAGTGTGTCGTTAATACCGATCCGGCACGCTTGTCGCAGGTGCTGACCAACTTGCTCACCAATGCCGCCAAGTTTACCGTTAAGGGAAGCGTTACCTTCGGTTATGAGCTGTCGGGCGACAACTTGTATTTCTTTGTTCGCGACACAGGTCGCGGTCTGTCGAAGGAAAACAGAGAGCTGGTGTTCCAGCGTTTTGTGAAGCTCGATGAGTTTGCCAAGGGCATAGGTCTCGGACTGGCTATTTGCCGTACTTTGGTTGAGAAAATGGGTGGTGAGATTGGAGTAGACTCTAAAGGCGAGGGGCAGGGATGTACATTCTGGTTTACCCTGCCTTACAAAAAAGTATAATCTCAACAAGTATAGGACGATTGGAATCGCCGTCGGAGAACAGCCTCTTGACGGCGGTTTCTGTTTCTCTGACGTCGGTTGCCCGTATGTATGTTATGTTGTGGGCGGCGCAGATGCCCTGTGCCGATGTGTGGTGGCTGGCGGCAATGTAGTCGTTGAGAGCAGGCGACTGCTCCAGTCCGGGCAGATGGCTGAAAATGCCGCCTCGCCCGTCGTTGATAAGCAATACGCGGAAGTTGCCGCGCAGACGTGTGTTCCACAGTGCATTCTGGTCGTAAAAGAAACTCAGGTCGCCGATGACACAATATACGCGCTTATCTGTGGCAAGCGAGAATCCGGCGGCAGTGCTCAGACTGCCTTCAATGCCGTTTACTCCACGGTTGCAGTACACATAATGGTGGGCATACCGGCAGGCATGACGTATGGCGGTGCTGTTGGCGTAATGCACTGCGCAGTCGTCTCCGTTTGCAGTCAGTTCGTTCTCAAACATTCTCACGGCACAACCGTGAGAAAACCGTGGCTCGTATTTTTCAGTCTGCTCTTTTGCGTCTTTTAGGGCATTGTCCCATAATTCCTTGTAGTCTTTAGCCGCGGCATTGGGGGTGATGCTGTTTGCAAGCTGGGCAAGAATAGCAGCGGGGCTACCCTCGATGATGTTTGTGAGGTGCTGGAAGCAGTCTTCGATGTCACCGCTTTCCGATATTCGCCACTGGTGTGCATCGGTGGCAGTGCGCAGAAATTTCCTCATTGGCTTGCTCACCAATGTGTCGCCTATATATATAATAAGGTGTGGCAGGAGTGTTGATGTGTCTTCAGCGTTTTTTAAAACATGGTCGAAGAGTGTAGCTGTGCCGCTCAATGGCTCTTGTATTACGGTGATGTGCTGGCGCATGTCGTTGATGGCGGCTTGAAGCTTGCTGTCGTTCTTGGTCTGTCCCACAACCAGGATGGGACGTGGCGACTGGTTAACCGCTTCGGTGAGTTGTGGCGGGCAGCATACGGTGTTTGCTGCAATATTCTTTATCATCCGCTCGTCGGGAAGCTGTTCCACTGTGAAATCAAACAGCGGCTCACTTATTGGCACGTTGATGTGTACAGGAGCACAGCCGTGTCTTTGGCATGACAGAAGGGCTTCGTTCACCAAACGGTTGCAATGCCAGTGTTCCTCGTTGTTCTTAGGCTCGGGCAGGCTGACGCATTTGGCAACAAAGTTGCCAAAAACAGTGGGCTGCGGCAGGGTTTGCCCGTCGAGCTGGTCAATCCAGGCTGCCGGGCGGTCGGCGGATATTATAATTAAGGGGATATGCTGATATTTAGCCTCTGCCACTGCCGGTGCAAGATTTAGCAAGGCAGAGCCTGAGGTGACACACACTGCCACCATGCTGCCGGTGGCTTGCGATATGCCTATGGCGCAGAATCCCGCCGAGCGCTCATCGGTCACAGGATAGCATGTAATATTGCCCGTGCTCTCCATTTCGTGCAGGTTGTGAACTATGGGGGCGTTGCGGCTGCCGGGGCATACCACGGCATGGCGCACTCTATGCTTTAGAAGGAGTGCTGTGAGTATGTTTATATTATCTTTGTTGCTGAACATATTTTATTCTATACCTGTTGTTGTGCATATATTGTCCGTTTCATTGTTTCCATTTTGGTTTCTGTCTCCAGCCATTCGCTTTCAGCCTCGCTTTCCTTCAGCAGTCCTCCGCCTGCGTAAAGCCGGCAGTGCCCGTTGTCAATGCTCATGCAGCGCAGCGTTACATACAGGTGGGTCTCACCGTCAATGTCTACAGGTCCCATGAATCCGCTGTAGTAGCGGCGGTCTATCGATTCCACATCCTGTATGAAGCGGTAGGTCTCGTCCTTTGGAAGTCCGCAAACAGCCGGTGTGGGGTGCAGCTGTGCTATAATTTTCCCAAAATCATTTTTGTCTTTCAGTTGAAAGGTGAAGTCGCTGCGCAGGTGGGTCACTTGTCCTGCACGTACCGAATATGGTCCTTCCTCATGACTGTTGTCGGTGTATGCGCTGATGCAGTTGGCGATGTATTGAGCCACCACCCGCTGCTCCTCAATGTTTTTGTCCGACCATTTTATGTCGCCCACCTTCATTGTTCCTGCAAGCGCCATGGTGTGGCAGTTGTGTCCGTCGTTGTCAATGAGTATCTCGGGCGTGGCGGTGAGCCATGTTCCTGTGACTGGTGTCGAGACAAGGGCAATGAACAGGCGCGGATAGAGGTTGCATGCCTGCATGAACAACTGCCCGGCTGGCGTGTCGGTGGTGATGTCGGCAGTGCGTGCGAGCACAATCTTCTTGAACACGCCTTGCGACAGCTTTTCATGAAATGCTGAGAAATCTTTCATGTATGCCGCCTTGTTATTTTTTACGGTGTCGGGGTGTACAGGCTGTGAATTTCCCGTATGTTCCACCTTACTTATATATATATGCTGTGGAACGATGAGCACTAACGGGCATTCCTTGCTTATGGAAAATGGAGCCACAGCAAATCCCCTGCAACTGCCCAAATCAGAGTAGTGTTGTAGTATCGTGGCGCTTCCCTCTATTTTTGTATATTGTTTCTGATGTGGAAAGCGGTATAGTACAAAACTGTCCATCTTGTATTGCTTATTTGTTGTCCTGTTCTGGTTCGTATGGTTTTATATCTTGTTTGTGTGTCTTGTTTGGGTCGATGATGTAGTTGGTCACCTGAACTGTTGAAATCAGATCGCCTTCTGAGTTTTTCAGTTCCACATGCCATACATGCAGTGTGTGTCCTTTGCTCACAAGTTTGCCGTAGGCAGTTACAGTGTCGCCTTCTTTTACGGCTTTCACGTGGTTGCCGCTGACGTTTACTCCCACACAGGCACAGCCTTCACACAATGCCGTACTGCCCACACCTGCCACGTTTTCGGCAAGTGCCAGCGATGCGCCGCCGCTCAAGAAACCGAAAGGTTGGCGAGTGCGCTCGTCAACCTTTATTCGTCCTATACATGTGTCGTCATCGGGAGTGGAGAAGAACTCCATGCCCAATGCCACCGACATGTTGGGCTTATGCTCTATTATTTCCTTTATCTTGTCTATGTTCATTCTTCACTCTTCATTTTTACACAAACAGCGAGTAGTCCTTCACCTCCCATGCCAACGCGCTGGCTCCCAGCATATCACGGTCACGGTCTTTCATTGAAGAAAGCAATATCTTTATTTTTCCGCTGAGATTGCGGAAAAGATGATGATTGAACGCTTCTATGGTTGGGTTGAGCAGCCAGTGTCCGGCGTTTGATATGCCTCCAGTTATTATTATTGCCTCTGGGTCGAATATTCCTGCTATGTTGGCAAGTCCTCGTCCCAGATACTCTCCTGTGCTGCGGAAAGTTTCTATTGCCAGTTCATCGCCACGCTCACAACAATCGAAAATGTTTTTGGGATCAAGGTATTGCAAGTCGCGCATCAGCGATGGTTTGTTGCTCGCTTCCAAAATCTCCCTTGCATTTTCTATAATTCCTTTTTCTGCACAATAAGCCTCAAGACATCCTTGCTTGCCACAACCACAGGTGCGTCCGCCCGGTACAATGGTGGTATGACCAAGCTCACCAGCATATCCATGATATCCAAGGTGTATTTTGCCATACGAGCACAGTGCTGAGCCAAGTCCGTGTCCTATGGAAATCAGAATGAAGTCCTTCATGCCGTGGGCACATCCGTAATACCACTCTCCAAGTGCTGCCGCATGTACATCATTGCCTAATGCCACAGCAATTCCAAGGCGGTCGGACAGCATGCTTGCGAGCGGCACCACACCTTTCCAGTAAAGATTGGGCGCATTCTCAATACATCCTGTCTTGAAGTTGCCGCTTGACACGCTGATTCCAATTGAGCGTATTTCCTCGAAACAGTTGTTTTCTTCTATCAGTTTTGTAATTTCCTCACACAACACATCCACGAACTCGCCTATTTCATTATAACATGATGAGTTGAAATTGTGTCTTGCGAAAATGTTGGCACGGGTATCAATGATGGCGAGCGATGTAATGTCACGGCTTATATCAACACCAATGACCTTAGTTTTTTGTAATGTATAATCCATTGTTCTTTTGTTGATTGTGGTAAGTGTATTATCTTATATGAATAGTGAATATGCCTTCACCTGCCATGCCAGTGCGCTTGCGCCTATTATCTCGCGCTCGCCGTTGGGCATGGTTGATATCACGAGCTTTACTTTGTTCTTGATGTTGCGGAACACATGCTTGTCGTATGACTCGCATGCCGGGTCGATGAGCCAATGACCGGCTTTCGACAAAATACCGCCTATGATTATCAGCTCTGGGTCGAACATAGTCGAGAATGTGGCAAGTCCCATGCCCAATACGTAGCCTGTGCGTCGGAATGTCTCTATCGCCAGCTCATCGCCGCGCTCACAGAAATCCACAAGGACATCGGGGCTTAGCTTCTCAGCATTGCGCATCAGCGAGGGCTTGTCGCTCTCGTCCATTATCTCATGTGCGGTTTTTTGTATTCCCTTTACCGACACGTATGTCTCAAGACAACCGCGCAGTCCGCATTCACACTGTCTTCCTCCGTCTTTCACACATGTATGTCCTATCTCGCCGGCAAAACCGTTGGCTCCAAGATGCTCCTTTCCGCGTACAAACATATAGCCTCCAACACCAAATCCGATGTTGAGATAGATGAATTCGTTTACGCCGTGAGCACAGCCATAGTGTGCCTCTGCAAGGGAGGCTGCATGACAGTTGTTTCCGATGGCAACGGCAATGCCAAGACGGTCGCGCAGCATGCTGGTGATGGGCACAATCCCTTTCCATGGCAGGTTGTTGGCGTTTTCAATACATTCGGTCTTGAAATTTGCGTTTGAGCAACTGATGCCTATGGAACGTATATCTTCAAAGCAGTTGTTGTCAACAAGAAAGTCGGTAACAACGCTGCAAAATTTGTCTACATAATCAGATATGTCCGGATAGTCTGTGGTTGAAAATTGTGTTTCAGCAAGAATATTGGCACGGGAGTCCACGATACCAATCCTGGTAATGTCAGGATTGATGTGGGCGCCGATTACCTTTGTCTTTAGTGTTGTTTGTTCCATAAACGGATTTAGGATTGTCTTTTAGTAATTGGATGCAAAATTACGAAAAAAAATGAAACTACCCAAATGTTTTGCTGTTTTTTTGCGATAAATGCCTCTCTTATTTTAAATAAAATGAAAAAAGAGTTGCTATAATGAAATTTTTTTGTAAATTTGCACCCACAAAACAAGAATACATTCAGAATATCGATATGAACGTTTTAGAACTTAGTGAACAGGAAATAGGCCGCAGACAGAGCCTTGAGGAACTGCGGAGCATGGGTATTGACCCATATCCGGCAGCAGAGTATCCAACCGACGCATTTTCCACCGACATCATCGCCAGTTTCAGCGATGATGCTCCACAGCGCGAAGTGTGCATTGCCGGGCGACTGATGAGCCGCCGCGTGATGGGCAAGGCGAGCTTTGCCGAGATACAGGACTCAAAAGGCAGGGTACAGGTCTATATTTCACGCGATGAGATATGTCCTGGCGAGGACAAGGATTTGTATAATAAGGTATTCAAGAAGCTGATGGACATTGGCGACTTTATCGGCGTGAAGGGATTTGTGTTCCGCACACAGACGGGCGAGATTTCCGTACACGCCAAGGAGCTGACCATGCTCTCGAAGAGCCTTAAGCCGCTGCCTATAGTGAAATATAAGGACGGTGTGGCATACGATAAGTTTGAGGATCCGGAGCTGCGCTACCGTCAGCGGTATGTTGACTTGGTGGTGAACGACGGAGTGAAGGATACGTTCCTGAAACGTGCCACAATCCTGCGCACGATGCGTAAGGTGTTCGACGAGGCTGGATTTACAGAGGTTGAGACTCCTATTCTCCAGCAGATTGCGGGAGGTGCAAGCGCACGTCCGTTCATCACCCATCATAACGCTCTCAATGTAGACCTTTATCTGCGCATAGCCACAGAGCTTTACCTCAAGCGTCTTATTGTGGGCGGCTTTGAGGGTGTGTATGAGATTGGCCGCAACTTCCGCAACGAGGGTATGGACCGCTCGCACAATCCAGAGTTCACCTGCATGGAGCTTTATGTAAGCTACAAGGATTACAACTGGATGATGTCGTTCACGGAGAAACTGCTTGAGGAGATTTGTATTGCCGTGAACGGAACCACAGAGGTGAAGATTGGCGACAATGTCGTGAGCTTTAAGGCTCCATACCGCCGTCTGCCTATTCTTGAGGCTATTAAGGAGAAGTCGGGCTATGACCTTGAAGGTAAAACAGAGGAGGAAATCCGCGAGATAGCCAAGTCTATAGGTATTGAGGACACTGAGCTTATGGGCAAGGGCAAGCTGATTGACGAGATTTTCGGAGAGACAGCTGAGGGTACATTCATTCAGCCTACATTCATCACCGACTATCCTGTGGAGATGTCGCCGCTCACAAAGATGCACCGCTCAAAGCCGGGACTCACCGAGCGCTTCGAGCTGATGGTAAACGGCAAGGAGCTTGCCAATGCATACTCGGAGCTTAACGACCCGATAGACCAGGAGGAGCGCTTCATGGAGCAGATGCGTCTGGCAGACAAGGGTGACGATGAGGCGATGGTTATCGACCATGACTTCCTGCGTGCGCTACAGTATGGCATGCCGCCTACATCCGGTATCGGTATAGGTATCGACCGTCTTGCAATACTCATGACTGGCCAGCCCACAATTCAGGAGGTTCTTTTGTTCCCGACAATGAAACCTGAGAAGAAGGCTCCGAAGAGCAGTGTTGCCGAATGGGCTGCCGTAGGTGTGCCTGAGCAGTGGGTGCCTGTGCTGAACAAGTGCGGATATTATCTTGTGCAGGACATCAAGGAGGTGAAGGCACAGAAGCTGCAGCAGGACGTTTGCGGAGTGAACAAGAAATACAAGTTGGGCTACGACAATCCTAAGGTGGAGGAGTTCCAGCAGTGGATTGACAATGCCAATAAATGAAGAATCTTCGAAATGAAGAATGAAGAATTGGCTGCGCTGAATATAACTGTAAAGTTTGAATGGAAGAATGAAGCAATTCTTCATTCTTCATTCTTCATTCTTCATTAAAACAAAAGTTATGTTCAACTGTGGAAAGATAGCGATAATAGGTGGCGGAAGCTGGGCAACGGCGATAGCCAAGATTGTGGTGGAGCATACCCGTCACATCGGATGGTATATGCGCCGCAACGACCGTATTGAGGAGTTCAGGCGGCTGGGACACAACCCCGCCTATCTCATGAGCGTGCGCTTCAATATGGACGAGGTGTTCTTTTCAAGCGACATCAACGAGATTGTGCGCAACTACGACACCTTGGTGTTCGTCACCCCGTCGCCTTATCTGAAGAACCATCTGAAGAAGCTTAAGACGCGCATTGCCGACAAGTTTATAGTCACGGCAATCAAAGGTATTGTGCCCGACGAGAACCTTGTGTGCTCAGAATTCTTTCATCAGGTGTTCGATGTGCCTTACGAGAACCTTGCGTGTCTCGGAGGTCCGTCGCATGCCGAGGAGGTGGCGCTTGAGCGGCTGAGCTATCTCACCGTGGGCTGCTCCGACAGAGACAAGGCAGAGGCTTTCTGCGATGTGCTCTCAAGCGAGTATATCAAGACCAAGACTTCGGGCGATGTGATAGGCATCGAGTATTCATCGGTGCTGAAGAATGTCTACGCCATTGCCGCAGGAATATGCAGCGGACTGAAGTTTGGCGACAATTTCCAGGCGGTGCTTATGTCAAATGCCGTACAGGAGATGGCACGGTTTCTGCAAGTGGTGAATCCGTCCGAAGTCAATAGCGTGACCGACTCTGTGTATCTGGGTGACCTTCTAGTTACGGGATATTCAAACTTCTCGCGCAACCGCACATTCGGCACCATGATAGGGAAAGGATACTCGGTGAAGAGCGCGCAGATAGAGATGGAGATGATTGCCGAGGGATATTTCGGCACGAAATGTATGAAGGAAATCAACCGTCACCTGCACGTCAACATGCCGATACTCGATGCTGTATATAATATATTGTACGAGCGCATAAGTCCGCAGATAGAGATAAAGCTTCTCACCGACTCGTTCAGGTAAATGGGAAACAAAATCATTCAACAATAATTTTAAAAATCAAAAAACAATGAAAAGTATTAGCTTAGACATTGCAAAGGCTACACAGTTTCTTAAAGAAGGTGCTGTGAAGGCTATGGAGCCAAAAGTAAACGCTGCCCGCAAGGCTTTGGAAGAGGGGACATGTCCTGGTAACGATTTCCTCGGCTGGCTGCACCTGCCGTCGTCAATCACTCCAGAGTTCATCAAGCAGATTCAGGATTGTGCCGACGTGCTCCGCGCCAACTGCGAGGTGGTGGTTGTAGCAGGTATCGGCGGCAGCTATCTTGGCGCCCGCGCCGTTATCGAGGCTCTCAGCAACTCGTTTGCATGGCTCGTTGCCGACAAGAAGAATCCTGTAATCCTGTATGCCGGAAACAACATCGGCGAGGATTATCTCTATGAGCTTACCACATATCTCAAGGATAAGAAGTTTGGTGTAATCAACATCTCAAAGAGCGGCACCACCACTGAGACTGCCCTCACTTTCCGTCTGCTCAAGAAGCAGTGCGAGGCACAGCGCGGCAAGGAAGAGGCAAAGAAGGTTATCGTTGCCGTTACCGATGCAAAGCGCGGAGCAGCACGCACATGTGCTGACAAGGAGGGCTACACATCGTTCATCATTCCCGACAATGTGGGCGGACGTTTCTCTGTGCTCACTCCGGTAGGTCTGCTGCCTATCGCCTGTGCTGGCTTCGACATCGCTCAGCTTGTGGGCGGTGCTCAGGACATGGAGAAGCAGTGTGGCATCGACGTTCCTTTCGAGGAGAATCCTGCAGCCGTCTATGCAGCCGTGCGCAACTGTCTGTACGCAGAACTTGGCAAGAAGATAGAGATTCTTGTAAACTATCAGCCTAAGCTCCACTTCATGTCAGAGTGGTGGAAGCAGCTCTACGGCGAGTCTGAGGGTAAGGACAACAAGGGCATCTTCCCTGCATCGGTTGACTTCACCACCGACCTGCACTCCATGGGACAGTGGATTCAGGAAGGCGAGCGCACCATCTACGAGACTGTCATCAGCGTTGAGGCTGCCGACAACACCATGCTCTTCCCCGAGGACGAGGAGAACCTCGACGGTCTGAACTTCCTCGCTGGCAAGCGCGTTGACGAGGTCAACAAGATGGCAGAGCTCGGAACCCGTCTGGCTCACGTAGACGGCGGTGTGCCAAACATCCGAATCTCAATGCCGCAGCTCAATGCCTACTATATCGGTCAGATTATCTACTTCTTCGAGATTGCCTGCGGCATCAGCGGCAACATTCTTGGCGTGAACCCATTCAACCAGCCTGGTGTTGAGGCTTACAAGAAGAATATGTTCGCATTGCTCAACAAACCCGGATATGAGGCTGAGAGCAAGGCTATCCAGGAGCGTTTGGCTAACGAGAAGTAAATAAAACAATGTTTGAAAAAGAAATACAGAACTATTTGAATAAGTGCGGTTTTGAGGCATTGCGCCCCAAAGCCGTACTTTTTGATATGGATGGAGTGCTCTACAACTCCATGCCTAACCACGCCTACAGCTGGCATAAGTCTATGGAGTCTTTTGGACTGAAGATGAGCGAGGCAGATGCCTACAAATATGAGGGAATGCGCGGAGTGGAGACCATAAAAGTGATATGCCGCGAGCAGTGGGGGCGCGAGATTAGCGACGAGGAGTCGCAGAAGATGTACGACGTTAAGTCGCATATATTCTCCACTTGTCCTGAAGCTAAGGTTATGGACGGCGTTCAGGACCTTATGCGCATGATTAAGGAGTGTGGCATGCAGATTGTCGTGGTTACCGGCAGCGGACAGCGAAGTCTGCTCGACAAACTCGTTGACGAGTTTCACGGACTGGTGAGCCCCGACCTCATCGTGTCGAGTTTCGACGTTACTCACGGCAAGCCCAACCCTGAGCCTTACCTCAAAGGTCTGCAGAAAGTCGGTGCCCAGCCGTGGCAGGCTCTTGTGGTGGAGAATGCTCCGCTCGGAGTGCGCGCCGGAGTGGCTGCCAACATCTTTACCGTGGCGGTGAACTCAGGACCGCTGCCCAATGAGATGCTTGCCGCCGAGGGAGCAAGCCTTGTGTTCGACAATATGCCAGCGTTCCGCGACCAGTGGCAGGCGCTGGCGGGAGCATTAGCCGATAAGGCTATTGGCAAATAAGGCTAATAAGCCCAATAAGCCCCATATTATCAAAACAATAAAAAAGATTGTATTCAATGGAAAACAAACGTCCGCTGATAGCCCATATCAGCATGTTTCTCGCGTGTGCCTTCTGGGGGCTTATGGCTCCTCTTGGCAAGGATGCCATGACCCATGGCATTGACGGCATTTGCATGGTGTCGCTTCGTGTGTTTGGTGCCTGCATCCTGTTTTGGATTGCATCGCTGTTTGTCAGGCACGAGCATGTGCCGTTCAAGGATAAGTGGAAGTTCATCTTCGCCGGCTTGTTCGGGCTGGTGTTCAATCAGTGCTGCTTCACCATCGGGCTGAGCATCACCTCGCCTATCAATGCCAGCATCGTGACCACCTCGATGCCAATCTTTGCCATGATTTTGGCGGCGCTCATTCTCAAGGAACCCATCACAGGCAAGAAGGCTGTGGGTGTGCTCATGGGATGCAGCGGCGCGCTGATACTTATACTCACCAGCGCGAGTGCTGTGAGCGACAAGATGGGCGACATACGCGGCGACCTGCTGTGCCTGTTTGCCCAGTTCTCGTTTGCGCTCTATCTGGCGTTGTTCAATCCCCTCATCCGCCGCTACTCGGTGTTCACGGTCAACAAGTGGATGTTTCTCTTCGGCGCCATCGTGCTTGCCCCGTTCACCCTGTCCCATCTTGTTGCCAACGATTGGGCTGCAGTGCCTGCGCAGTCGCTGTGGGAGGCTGCCTTCGTGGTGGTGATTTGCACCTTCGTGGGATATATTCTCACCATGGTGGCGCAGCAGACCCTACGTCCCACGGTGGTGAGCGTCTATAACTATGTGCAGCCCCTTGTGTCGGTTATCGTCAGCGTGGTCACGGGGCTGGCAATCTTCAGCCCCACCCACGCCCTTGCCGCCGCCCTCGTATTCGGCGGTGTCTGGCTTGTTACCAAGAGCCGAAGCCGCAAGGATATGGAGAAAGCCAAGGAAGGAAGTACGGGAAAATAAAAATTGTAACTGTTCAGTCCGGATTTGGATATGCCAAGTGCGGACTAAACTACTATCCACACGAAATACAAAATTTATAAAATTAGTTAAAATAACATCATAAATTTGCAAATTCAAAAATTATTATTTAAATTTGCACACAGAACATATCATCACATAAGCAAAATGTTCAAATCCGTTTGAATATTCTACTTCTGAATGAATATTCAAACTTTTTTATAAATCACAAAACTAACAACAAAAATGAAACAACTATACATTATTATAGCCTGTATTTTATCAGGCAGTATAACATTAAGTGCCCAAACTATTGCCCCCCCGGAAATAACTCTTGGCAAAGGGGAACATTTCTACCGTAAACAACAGGTGACATTCAAAAGCAACGACACAGATGCACGGATTTTTTACACTACCGATGGAACAACTCCAACAACGGAGTCAACAGAATATAACGAGGATTCACCGCTATATATTGACAAGTCAGCCACCATCCAAGCCATTGCTGTAAAAGACAATGAATCATCGGGAATCAGCGAAATTGAATGCAAGAAAGATATGAGAATTATAACTATCGTATCTGAATATGTGTCAAACAACAGCACCACACATTACGCTATGGGAAAGGAAAACAAAGGTACAAGCAAAGGACATTTACAAGCAATAGAATATAATGGAACAACAATGCTGGCACCCAAAAAGTTTAAAAACGTAGGATGGCAATATAATGACAACAATACGATTGTAGACATAATATCAAATAAATATTTTGCCCACAAGGATGCTTATACATTCCTGTCAGACACAAAGAATACGGAAACGCAATGGGACATTACAAATACACAAGAAGTACAGACAAAATCAACAACCCCAAAAAGAATTGTAGTATATGTATCACCAGATGAAACATACACAACAGGATATTTCGCTTCGTATGACTACAATTTTTCACCGCTTCCCCCTACCGCTCACCTCATAGACATATCAAAAGGAACATCCCGACAAAACTTGAAACCGAACGGTTACGGCACAATATGTATGCCATACGATATTGTTGTAGGTGACAGAATAGGAGCTAAATTCTATAATATTTTAGGTAAAAAGAAAGAAGGTAAGAAAATCACACTATATCTCGAAGAAGAAACGGGTACACTGGAAGCAGGCGTTCCATACATCTTTCATAATGACAGCGAGAATGTATATATGTATTATTTAGATGAGGTAAGAGCAGAGCATGCAGTAACCGACTTCACCAGCCGCAATGGGCTTGTCGGCAACTTTAACGACAACACAACAATTCCATTAGGCATGTACATCATCCATGAAAACAAGATAAAAAAGTGCGGCACCGGTTGTACTATCAATCAGGGATATGCTTACATTGACTTAGACAAAGTTCCACTAATAAACGAGGAAACCGCAAAAGCAAAAAACACAATAAAACTAACCAACGACAACACAACAGCTATAGATAATGTAAAAAGTAAAGAAGAAACCAATCCACGTTATTACAACATTCGAGGGCAACAAGTGGCATCACCACGAAAAGGACTATATATTGTCAATGGAAAAAAGATTATTATGAAATAATAAAGAATGCCGATATAACTAAAAATATATATAACAAAACTATAAACTAAAGAAAATGGAAAGAAAGCATTACATCAAACCGACAATCACTGTCATTCACATCGAACAGGAAACAATTCTTGCCGGTAGCGGAACCGACTCAAACGGTCAACCTCCGTACATTGAATTTGATGAAACAGATGAAGCTATTAATAACGCTATGGCAACATAGCCATCACGATTATTAACAGTAAAAATAGGAACTTATATAAAAAAATTTGTTTTATATTTTGTTTTGTGCCTGCTTATTCGTAACTTTGCAACCAAAACAAAAACAATTACAATTATTTATAAAATGAGAATTAAAAGAAACCAAACAGTTATGGCAACAATGGCAGCTGGTGTGATGGCGCTTGCTTCGGCATGCGCATCACAGCAGACGGCAACAAAGGCAGCCGGAGAACAGCAGGAAACGGAGAACGCATTCCTGACAGAGAACACAAACAAGTATGAGATTCCACAATTTGACAAGATTCAGAACAGCCACTACCTGCCGGCAATAGAGGCTGGCATAAAGGCGCACAATCAGGAGATTTTCAACATTGTGAGAAACCGTATGCGCCCTGACTTTGAGAACACCATCCTGGCACTCGACAATGCCGGACAGCAACTGGAGCGCGTGGCGATAGTGCTGGGCGGACTGACAAGCAGCGACAACACCGACGAGCTGCAGGCAATAATGGAGCAGGCACAGCCAATACTTACAGCCCACGGCGACGAGGTGAGCATGAACGAGCTGCTGTTTCAGCGCGTAAAGGACGTGTATGACCATAAGGCTGACTTCAACCTCACCACCGCACAGGAGCGTCTGCTAAATAAATACTACAAGGACTTTGTGCGCAGCGGAGCGTTGCTCAGCGCAGAGCAGAAGGACACATTGAAGCAGATTAATCAGGACATTGCAGCGGCACAGCTGTCGTTCCGCACCAACCTGCTCAAAGCTACAAACGCCACAGAGATTGTGGTGGACAACAAGGCTGACCTCGAAGGTCTCGACGCATCGACAATAGAGAATGCGGCTGCCGAGGCAAAGGCACGCGGCAAGGAAGGCAAGTGGGTGCTCACCGTTCACGCTCCAAGCCGTCTGGCTGTACTCAGCTATGCCAAGAACCGCAGTCTGCGTGAGAAGATGTACAAGGCCTACACCTCATTGTGCAGCGACGGAGAGTTTGACAACTCTGAGAATATCAACACCATACTGCGCCTCCGTCAGAAAAAAGCACGCATGCTGGGATTCAACAATTTTGCCGACTTCCAAATGGACAACGTGATGGCAAAGACCACCGAGGCTGCCGAGAAGCTGCTTTACCAGGTGTGGACACCTGCCGTGGAGAAAGCCAAGGAAGAGGTGCGCGACATGCAGGCTCTTGCCGACGAGGAGAAAGCCGGCATAACGATTGAACCGTGGGATTATTACTATTACGCTGAGAAGGTGAAGACAAAGCGTTTCAATCTCTCTGAGAACGACGTGCGCCCATATTTCGTGCTCGACAACGTAGTGAACGACGGTATTTTCTACATTGCAAAGCGTCTCTACGGCATTACATTCACCGAGATGCCCGATGCGCCAAAGTATAATCCCGAGGTAACGGTCTACGACGTGAAGGATGCCGACGGCAAACACGTGGCTGTGTTCATGACCGACTACTTCCCGCGTTCCACCAAGAGTCAGGGAGCATGGATGAGCGAGTTCAAGGGAGAGTACAACTATGAGGGAGCCAACGAGCGTCCTATTATATATAATGTGTGCAACTTCACCAAGCCCACAAAGGACACTCCGTCGCTTCTCACGCTTGACGAGGTGGAGACAGCCTTCCATGAGTTCGGCCACGGCCTGCAGGGAATGCTCACCACAGCAGAGTACCGCAGTCAGAGCGGCACCAACGTTGACCGCAATTTCGTGGAGTTTGCATCACAGATTGACGAGCACTGGGCAATGGAGCCTGAGGTGCTGAAAAACTATGCCCGCCACTACAAGACCGGCGAGGTGATTCCCGACAGTCTGATAGCCAAGCTCGACGCCTCTGGCAAGTTCAACCAAGGCTTTGCCACCGTGGAATATTGCGCCGCGTCAATACTCGACCTCGAATGGCACAAACTGGAGATGACCGACGCCAACGTAGATGTCAGGGAATTTGAGAAGAAAGTGGCTGAGCGCATCGGATTGCCTGCCGAAATCACTTACCGCTACCGCAGTCCTTACTTCAAGCACATCTTCGGCAGCAGCGGCTATGCAGCCGGCTACTACACATATCTATGGGCTGAGGTGCTCGACACCGACGGCTTTGAGCTGTTCAAGGAAAAGGGAATCTTCGACCCTGCCACAGCTAAGAGCTACAAGGAGAACATTCTTGAGACCGGCGACAGCGAGGACCCGATGAAGCTGTATGTGAAATTCCGCGGACGTGAGCCGCATGTTGACGCTCTGCTGCGCCACAGAGGACTGAAGTAAGTGTTCAATGTTGAGTGTTTAGTGTTCAGTTTTTAGTTAGAAAATAAAAATGGAAGATAAGAAACTGTCACGCTCGCGGATGCTTTTGGGCGACAGCGGCATGAACCGTCTCGCAACAATAAAGGTTATTGTGTTTGGCTGCGGCGGCGTGGGGTCATGGTGCATTGAGAGCCTTGTGCGCACCGGAGTGAAGCACATCACCATTGTAGACATGGACACAGTGGCGGAAAGCAACGTGAACCGCCAGCTCATGGCAACGGCAATGACAGTAGGACAACCGAAGGTGGCTGCAATGCGCAGCCACCTTCTTGAGATTGCTCCCGATGCCGACATCACAGCCATACAAAAGATGTATTGCGAGGAAACAGCCCATGAGTTTCAGCTCGACGACTACGACTATGTGGTGGACGCCATCGACAGCGTGAGATGCAAGATGCTGCTCATACGCAACGCCACTGCATCAAAGGCACAGCTGTTCTCATCCATGGGAGCGGCATTGAAGATGGACCCCACACGGGTGGCGGTGGCTGAGTTTTGGAAAGTAAAAGGGTGCAAGCTCGCCCTTGCCCTGCGCAACGGATTTAAGCGCGAAGGGCGATTCCCCGCACGGAAATTCAAATGTGTGTACAGTGAGGAGCGTTTGGAAAACAAAGCCACCTCAGACACCGAGAAAGCCAACGGCTCACTCGTTCATATCACCGGAATATTCGGGTTCACCCTTGCAGGGCTAATTATTGAAAGTGTTCAGTGTTGAGTGATTAATTAAATCTTCTGAAACGCCTTTAGCCTAATAAGGAATATCGTCCCTCTAAACGTCAGCTCCACCGCCATGGCGGTCCACACTCCCGTAAGCCCGTAGGTGGGTGCAAGCAGGGCTGCAAGAGTAAGCCTTACCACCCACATGCTCGTAAGGTTCATTATTGCAGGCTTAAGCGTATCGCCGGCACCCACGAATATGCCGTTGCAAACTATGGCTGCAGCAAAGAACGGCTCGGCAAAAGCTTCTATGCGCAAACTGTGACTGCCTAACATACGTATTTCCTCGACCGGAGTCAGTAATGACATCATCTCGGGAGCAAACACCCACATAAGCACACCCATCAGCGCCATCACAGCCATACCGATGCCCACCGACAAGCGGGCAAGACTGCGGGTGAGCACCTTCTGCCCCGCACCAATCCCCTGCCCCACCAGCGTGGTGGCAGCCTCGGCAATGCCGTAGCCGGGCATATAGCAGATGCTCTCCACGGTTATGGCAAACGTGTTGGCGGCAATGGCAATGATACCCAACGGAGCCACAATGGCTGTGCTCACAATCTGGGCACCTCCCATCAGCACATGCTGCAGGGCAATGGGAGCACCTATCTTAAACGCCGACCTGACACAGTCGGCAGTGGGACGGAATGAGCCCTTGGTGCCGACGAGCGACAGATGACAGTCGCGGAACAGCAGGAAATACATCATTGCCAGAGCTGTGGTGAAATAAGCGAGCGAGGTGCCCAGAGCCGCCCCTGGCACTCCAAAGTCGCACACATATATAAATATGTAGTTGAAAATCACGTCGAGCACGCACATCATAATGTTCAGCATGCTCGGTATCTTCATGTTGCCGCTGCATTTTAGCATGCTTCCCGCAAGTCCCGCCATCTGAAACAGCGGACCTGCAAGCGACACGATAAGAAAATACAGCGAGGCATCACGTGCAATCTCCTCCGAACCTCCCAGCCAGTAAGGCAAATGACTGTGAATGACTGCTCCAACAAGAGCCAGACAGCTGCTGTAGATCAAAGCACACACAATTGACTGGCGCAGCACCCTTCTTGCACGCTCCATGTCGTTGGCTCCGATGGCATGCGCCACCTGCACCGAAAAGCCAAGCGACGCCGCCGATGCAAGACCGCCAAGCAGCCATGTGCTCGTCTCAACAAGCCCTATCGATGCCGATGCCCTGGCACCGATATGCCCCACCATCGCAGCGTCGATGAAAAACATCAGCACCGAAGATATTTGCGCCATAATCGACGGCACACTCATCTTGACAATGAGCCGCAACTGCTCGCCGCGTGTCATTGTGCGTCCTTCTCTTATGCTTTCAAGCAGATATTCTGTCCCCAAATTCTTCATTCTTCACTCTTCATTCACACCAGCTTCTCCATTGCCGCCACGGTCAGTCCTCCGCGGTGCAAGGTTATCAGTCCCCGCTGCTGCAGGCGGTTAAGCGCCCTCGACACATCGAGCCGCGAATCGTTCACCTCACTGGCAAGATAGTTCATGGTAACCTTTATGTTCTTCCACCCTGCCGGCCGCTCGCAGTGGTCCACAAGATAGCGCACTATCCTTTGTTCCAGCGTGGCAGGCTGCTGATGCCAGCGCCGTGCCCAAAGCCGCTGTGCCTTATATGACAGCAAGTTTATCTGATTAAGCCTGAACACAAGATACTGTTCCGCCATGATGTTCAGTTCCTGCTTTTCGATTAGAAGCACACTGATATCGGTCAATGCCCGCATTGTGTTGCTGAACATGGAGTTGAAGCCAAACAGTCTTTCCAACTGTGCCATATACGGTGCCGTCATACGTTCCTCCACCGTAAGCTGGCGATCATCACTCGTAGACATGACAGCCACATCACCGCTGATGAGCAGATGCAGATGCCGGCATGCCTCGCCGGCGTTATACACAACCTCGCCGGCAGCATACTTGCGGAAATCCAGCTTCGTGTATGCCGCCACCTGCTGCAGGTCGTCATGGCTCATGCCCTGAAACAACGGAAACTGCAGCAATTGCTTATATATCTGCAAATTTTTCACTATTTTGCTATCATTCGTTCCAGTTTTGGCGAGCACCACACTGTGTTTTCACCATTGTCGCCCGAGCAGATGAGGTATGCCATAATATCACTGTGCCTGTTGAGCACAGCCTTTGCCCCATCGAGCCCCATCACCATAAACGCCGTGGCAAAGGCATCGGCAGTGGTGCAGTCGGGCGCTATCACCGTGGCTGACAGTATGTTGTGCTGCACAGGATAACCAGTCTTCGGGTCCACAGTGTGGGCATATTTCTTTCCGTTTTTGAAATAAAAGTTGCGGTAGTTGCCGCTCGTTGCCATAGCACAGTCGCTGATGTTTATCACAGCCTGCATGTCGCGACTAACAGCCAGCGAATCGTTCACAGGCTTGCTAACACCTATCTTCCACGGCTTGCCTTTGGGATTGCTTCCCTTCACCACAATCTCTCCTCCTATTTCCACCATGAAGTTCTCCACTCCCTTGCCGCGCAGATACTCCGCCACCTTGTCACACCCATATCCTTTGGCTATCGAGCTGCAGTCGAGCATGGTGCGCGGGTCGTCCTTTATGATTTTGCCGTTTCCCAGCTTCAGTTTCTCATAGCCAACAAACTGCATTATGCTGTCAATGTCCTGCTTGTCGGGAAACTGCTTGGTCTTGAAACCGAATCCCCACTGGTTTACAATCGGGGCAACGGTAATGTCGAAAGCTCCGTCAGTGACAGCCGAAATTTCCATAGCACGGCGATACACCTCGGTGAACATGGCATTGAGCTTCACCCTGCGGTTTTCATTCACGGCAGTAATCACCGACTTAGGATTAAAAGGCGACAGCGCATTGTCCACCTCTTGCAGCACAGTCTTCATGCCCTGTTCCAGATTCTGGTCGCTCTGATATGTAATATTATAAGTTGTGCCAAATATCATTCCGTGGTTATTGCGGTATTCGGCATTATTCTGCCGCCCGACAATAATCACGGTTCCTATTATAAGAAAGGTGAGGAAAGGCACTTGCCACAACAGTCGTGTTTTATTCTTCATTGTTTTTTCTTTTTTAGGAGGGGTAGGAGTTGTAGGAGAGGTAGGAGTTGTAGGGGGGATGGAATGATTAAATGTCGATGATAACATTAAAATCGCCGCCCCATGCAGAACCTCCAGCCTTGCCAAATCCCGGCACATACCATGCGTTGCCTATCTCCGGGTCCTTATGGCTAAGGCGGCGCTTGTAGCGCGCATTCCAGCCAAGATGTACAGGACCGAGGATTTTTGTCTCCACGCCAAATACAATCTCCAGCCAGTGCTGGTTACAGCTCTTTCCGCCATAATGGACAGGTGCCACGATTCCCCACACAGGGTCTGTCTGTCCGGGATGGTCAATGTCGGGTTTGTATGATGTGAAGGCATATCTCAGTCCGCCATACAGCCTGTTAGGTGTATGCTTGTTTTTCAGCAGATTCTTGTCAACACCCACCTTAAAGTACGGAGCCTTCACCTTATACTTCCATTCGGTCACCTCGTCGTCGTGGTCGGCGGTGCCATAGCCAATCTCCACTATCGGGAAATACTCATCGTGCAGATTCAGGCGCAAAGCCCCCTCAATCTGACCGCGGTCGCTGAGCGCCTTTTCCATTACCCCGGCAATGTTGAACTGCACCGAAAAACCGCGAAACAGCGGTATTGAGTCCTTTTGCACAACTATCTGCCTTGGCTGCTGTGCACTGGCACTGAGGGGCACGGCACACAGCACGGCAAGCAGAGCCGTTGCAACGCTCCACTTACGGCTTGTTGAAATACAGGCGCAGATGCTCTTTGGTAAGGTCATAGTTCACTGATGATTTGTTTATCACTATCGAGTCAATTCTGTTGTGTGTGTGCTCCACGGCAGTAATCTCGTGGAAATACGAAATGTTGCAGTCCACCGACTCAAAGTGCGGACTGTTGGTCTTCGATATGTATATCGTGTCGTGATACACCTTGTGATTGGTCTGCGACGTGTCGGCAAGCGTCAGGTATAGCGTATCCACAGGGTGCAAATAGCTCACGGGCAGCTGAAACGACGTGGTGGCTATGCTGCGGTTGAGCAGCGTTGTGTCTCCGGCGTTCCCCTTTGGCGACGTGATTGTTAGCGTGTCGGTGCGCAGGGTATCGGGTGTTCCGTCAGCCCTTTGCAGCTTATACACCGTTGCCACGATGTTCTCCACGGGACAGTCCACCGACGAGCACGCCGCCATCATTGCCACAGCCGCTATCACCGACGGCAGAATTATAGTTTTTCGCATTTTATTGCCTCCTCTATCTGGTAGTCGTTGCGCTGCTGCGACGAGCGGCTCACAAGGTCGCCGAGGAATCCCGCCACAAACAGCTGTGTGCCTATCATCATCATTGTCAGCGCTATATAGAAATAGGGCGAGCTGGTGATAAGGCGCTGGGGTATGCCGTTTGCAAGACACCACACCTTGTCGGCTCCAAGGATGAATGCCGAGATGAAACCGATGATGAACATCAGAGTGCCTATGAATCCGAACACGTGCATGGGCTTGCCGCCAAAACTGCTTAGGAACCACAGCGTGAGCAGGTCGAGATAGCCATTGATGAAGCGGTTGAGCCCGAACTTCGACTTGCCGTACTTGCGCGCCTGATGGTGAACCACCTTCTCCCCTATCCTGTCGAATCCGGCGTTCTTGGCAAGATAAGGTATGTAGCGGTGCATCTCTCCATACACCTCGATGTTTTTCACCACCGCCTTGCGGTATGCCTTCAGCCCACAGTTGAAGTCGTGCAGGTTTTTCACTCCGCTTATCTTGCGCGCCGTAGCGTTGAACAGCTTGGTGGGTATGGTCTTCGACAGCGGGTCGTAGCGCTTCTGCTTGTATCCCGACACCAGGTCATACTTGTCCTCGGTTATCATGCGGTAGAGCTCAGGTATCTCGTCGGGCGAGTCCTGCAGGTCGGCGTCCATGGTTATCACCACATCGCCCTGCGCCTCCTTGAATCCGCAGTATAGCGCGGGACTCTTGCCATAGTTGCGGCGGAACTTGATGCCCCTCACATGCTCGTTCTTATGGCTCAGCTCCGTTATCACCTCCCACGAGCGGTCGGTGCTGCCGTCGTTCACAAATATAATCTCGTATGTAAACTTGTGGGCGTTCATCACGCGCACAATCCAGTCGTGCAGCTCGGGCAGCGACTCGTCCTCATTATATAACGGTATGATTACTGAAATATCCACGTCTGTATATCTATTTTTATATTAATTTATTCTTCACTCCTCCCTTTAACAAAAGGATTCTTCATTCTTCACTCTTCATTCTTCATTTTCCACTCCGCTTCGTCACCAGCGCCACCAGCGGACTCAGCACTATTCCCACCGTGATGTTCATCGTCATGATGTTGAGCGCCATCATTATCGGTGAAATCTGCCTCATCTGCGCCAGCGCATTCTCTGTGTCGGTCTGCGATATGCCTGCCGCCGCGAGCATCTGGCGTGTCTCTTCCATACTGAGTGCATTGGTGTATTGCGTCAGCACATAGCCGTGGTCCATATAGGCAAAATACACATACTGCGCCAGCGCCATGAGCAGCGAGGCGTAGAAAAATATGAGTATAAAGTATGCCATGGAGCGGCGGAACGAGATGATGCCATCGCGGGCGTTGTCGCGAAACACCGTGAGCCGCCTTGCCGCCAGCAGGGGCGACGCCACGGCAAGAAATGTGCCTGCAAGCGACATTCCGGGGTTAGTCATTCCCGCTATGCACAGGGCAAAGCTCGCTATCCACACCACTCCTATTATTGCGCCGTCAATCCTTGCGAACGCCTTCAACTGTATATATTCCTGTTGGGTCATTATTGTCTTAAAACATTTAAACATCTTGGCTTTGCCAGCCATTTGAACGACAAAATTACGAATAAACGGGCGAAGCACAAAATAATGTGACTATTTTTAATGTTTTTTTTATTTTGATTTCCAATAAAAAAGGCAGGAAGCGTAATCACGTCCTGCCTTTTGAGCCTCTTGTCGGATTCGAACCAACGACCCCGAGATTACAAATCACGTGCTCTGGCCAACTGAGCTAAAGAGGCGGGGTGGGTAAGCTACTTATATCGCGCCGCTACAACCAACTACCTTTGCTACGTTCCCGTCCTGGAGGATTCGAAGGGAGCTGGCCGTACAAGACTTACCCGTCTTGAAAGGTGCATTTCAGAAATGCGGTGCAAAGGTACGCATTTTTTTTCGTTCCACCAAATTTTTTCGGGAAAAAATCACTCTCACCGGCAAAACCGTTAATTTTTTATAATAAGGAGGCGACTGTTTGGGTATTTGCTTAAAAATTGCTATATTTGCAAGGTAATTTGCATTCTTTCAACAATGAGCGACGAGACTAAAGACAAAGAAAACATAGAAAACGAGAACCTGAACGCTACAGGAAGCGAAGACATTAGTGCGGCGGAAGACGCAACCGAAATCGCGGAAGAAAACAGCGAGCACTCGGACTATAAGCCAGTGAACCGATTTGACGCATCGGCAGTGCACCATCTCAGCGGAATGTACCAAAACTGGTTTCTGGATTACGCCTCATACGTAATCCTGGAGCGCGCCGTGCCTCACATTGAGGACGGATTCAAGCCCGTGCAGCGCCGAATAATGCACTCGATGAAGCGCATGGATGACGGCAGATACAATAAGGTGGCAAACATTGTGGGACACACCATGCAGTTTCACCCTCACGGCGACGCATCGATTGGCGACGCCCTCGTGGGAATGGGACAAAAGGACCTGCTGGTGGACACTCAGGGTAACTGGGGAAACATATTGACGGGCGACCGCGCCGCCGCTCCCCGATACATCGAGGCAAGACTGTCGAAGTTTGCCCTCGACACCGTGTTCAACAGCAAGACCACCGAGTGGCAGCTCAGTTACGACGGTCGCAATCAGGAGCCCATAACCCTGCCCGTGAAGTATCCGCTGCTGCTGGCACAAGGCTCCGAGGGAATAGCCGTGGGACTGTCGTCGAAAATCCTGCCCCATAACTTCTGCGAGATATGCGATGCCGCGATAAGCTATCTGCACGGCGAGGAGTTCCATCTGTATCCCGACTTTCCCACCGGCGGAAGCATCGACGTGTCGAAATACAACGACGGACAGCGCGGCGGAGTGCTCAAGGTGAGGGCAAAGATTGAGAAGATGGACAACAAGACGCTGGTGATAAGGGAGATTCCCTACGGCAAGACAACCACCACGCTGATTGAATCGATACTGAAAGCCATAGAGAAGGGAAAGATAAAGGTGCGCAAGGTCGACGACAACACCGCGGCACAGGTGGAGATACAGGTGCACCTGGCGCCGGGAGTATCGTCGGACAAGACGCTCGACGCTCTCTACGCATTCTCCGACTGCGAGGTGAACATCTCGCCCAACTGTTGCGTGATACGCGACAAGAAGCCGTGCTTCCTCACCGTTAGCGACGTGCTGCGCCACAATGTTGACCACACCAAGGACCTGATACGTCAGGAGCTGGAGATAAAGAAAAACGAGCTGCTGGAACAGCTGCACTTCCAGTCGCTCGAAAAAATATTCATCGAGGAGCGCATCTACAAGGACAAGAAGTTTGAGCAGGCTCCCGACACCGACTCGGTGTGCGAGCACATCGACAACCGCCTCACCCCATACTATCCGCAATTCGTGCGCGAGGTGACAAAGGATGACATACTGAGGCTGCTGGAAATCAAGATGCAGCGCATTCTGAAGTTCAACAAGGACAAGGCAGACGAGCTGATGGCGCGCATAAAGGCGGAGATAGAGCAGATTGACCGCGACCTGAACAACCTGGTGGAGGTGACTGCCGACTGGTTCCGTTTCCTCAAGGACAAATACGGCAGCAGCCATCCGCGACTGACCGAGATCCGCAACTTCGACACCATCGAGGCGACCAAGGTGGTGGAGGCAAACGAAAAGCTCTACGTCAACCGCGCCGAGGGATTCATCGGCATGGGACTGAAGAAGGACGAGTTTGTGTGCAACTGCTCCGACATCGACGACATCATAATCTTCTTCAAGGACGGCAAGTACAAGGTAATCAGGGTTGCCGACAAGGTGTTTGTGGGCAAGAACCTGCTGCACATAGACGTATTCAAGAAAAACGATGCGCGCACTATATATAATGTGGTGTACCGCGACGGAAAGAAGGGGCCCTACTACATGAAGCGGTTCAACGTGACCAGCATGACACGCGACCGCGAATACGACGTGACACAGGGCACGCCAGGCTCAAAGATAATGTACTTCACCGCCAACCCCAACGGCGAGGCTGAAGTGGTGAAGGCAACGCTCGACCCGAGCGTGAAGGAGAAGCGCAGGAGCATATTCCTGGAAAAGGACTTCAGCACCATGGCGATAAAGGGGCGCACCAGCAAAGGCAACATATTCTGCAAGGACCCCATCAACCGGATAACGATGAAGAGCCGGGGACACTCCACGCTGGGAGGACGCAAAGTGTGGTTCGACCACGATATAAAGCGTCTGAACTATGATGACCACGGCGAATATCTGGGCGACTTCTTCGACGGCGACACCATCCTGGTGGTGCTCACCACAGGCGAGTACTACACCACCAGCTTCGACGTGAACAACCACTACGAGGACAACATCCTGCGCATTGAGAAATACGACCCGCACAAGGTGTGGACGGCGGCGCTCTTCGATGCCGACAACGAAGGCTACCCCTATCTCAAGAGGTTTGAGATGGAGGCGGGCAAGCGCAAGCAGACTTTCCTCGGCGACAACAGCTCGTCGAAGATGATTCTGCTCACCGACACCGTATATCCGCTGATAAAGGTGACATTCGGCGGCGCCGACAGTTTCCGCGAGCCCATGGAGATAGATGCCGAGCAGTTCATCGCCGTGAAGGGATTCAAGGCTAAAGGCAAGCGCATAAGCACATGGGCGATTGACAGCATTGAGGAACTGGAGCCAGTGCGACAGCCCGAACAGCCGGCAGCCGAGGAGCCGGATGAAAGCGTGAGCGAGGAGAACCTCGACCCCGACTCGGGCAAGTCGGAACAGCAGATAATCGACGAGATGACCGGACAACTAAACCTTTTCAACGACGATGACGCATAAACTGACGATAATGGAATGCCTTGTGGCGGCGACACTCGCCTGCCCTGCCACGGCAGCCGCACAGAACGCAGCGGCAGCGGAGCAGGGCACAACGGGGGTGACACACACCGTGACCCACCAGATTGGCGTAGGTCCCACAAAGATACTCGACACATATCTGAGCAACGAACATTTCTCGGGAACGGGACTGACATACCTCAACACCTCGGAACGCGAGCGCGAGGGCAGCCGCTGGACCAGCCTCATAGAACACCAGGCAAACCTCAGCATCAGCAACGACCGCGAGGACATGGCAAACGAGATGGAGGGAGCCTACAGTTTCCTTTTCAGCCGCCTGTACAGATGGAATATGCTTGGCAACCGCCTCACTCTGCAGGCTGGAGGAACGGCAGCCGCCACCATAGGCTTCATCTACAACACCGCCAACGGCAACAATCCGGCACAGGCACGCGCCGCAATAAACATCATGCCCACGGCAGCGGCGGCCTACCGCTTCAAGGCTCTCAGGCGCAACATGCAGCTGCGCTACGAGCTGCAGCTGCCATTAATGGGAGTGATGTTCTCGCCCAACTACGGACAATCTTACTACGAAATATTCTCGCGAGGCAACTACGACCACAACATCGTGCCCACGACATTCGCATCGGCACCCAGCTTCCGTCAGCAACTGTCGCTGGACATCAACGTGTCAAAGCGCCACTCACTGCGTCTGGGCTATCTCGGCGACTACCAGCAAGCCAAGGTCAACAACCTGAAAAGCCACGTCTACTCCCACAGGGTGATGATCGGCATAGTAAGAAAATTCCAAATCACACACCACCGCCCATGATTACAAAACTAAACAACACCATAGCCCAAAGCCTGCGCCGCGCCGCAAGGCTCATTGCCGCCCTCCTCATCGCCGCGCCACTGTTCATGATGCTTCTAGCATCATGCGTTGACGAGGACGAGCACCCCAACACCCCCCAAGGCAACTTCGAGGCACTGTGGAAGATAATGGACGAGCGCTACTGCTTCTTCGACTATAAGAGCCACGAATACGGGCTCGACTGGAACGAGGTTTATAACAAATATAAGGTAAGGGTAACCAGCACCATGACCGACGCACAGCTGCAGGAAGTGCTGAGCGACATGCTCTCCGAACTGCGCGACGGCCACGTGAACCTCTCAACCACAGCCGACTTCAGCCGCTACTGGTCGTGGAAGGAAGCCTTTCCCGCCAACTTCAGCGACACTCTGCAGCGCCGGTACCTCGGCACCGACTACAAGATGACCAGCGGAATGAAATACAAGATTCTCGACGACAACATCGGCTATATTTATTACGGTGACTTCTCGGCAGGTATCGGCGAAAGCAACGTTGACGAGGTTATCAGCTCCATGATGCTGTGCCGGGGGCTTATCATCGACATACGCGACAACGGCGGCGGTAATCTCACCTACGCCGAAAAGCTGGCGGCGCGCTTCGTGCATGAGAAGACTCTCGTGGGCTACATGCAGCACAAAAACGGCAAGGGACACAGCGACTTCTCAACGATGGAGCCACAATATCTCTATCCGTCAAGCCGTCTGCGCTGGCACAAGCCTGTGTGTGTGCTCACCAACCGCAGTGTGTTCAGCGCCGCCAACGAGTTTACAAAATACATGAAATGCTGCCCCAACGTGAAGGTGGTGGGCGACAAGACCGGAGGCGGAGCAGGCTTGCCCATGAGCAACATGCTGCCCAACGGATGGTATGTACGCTACTCAGCATGCCCAATGTACGACAGCCAGAAGCGCAGCACAGAGTTTGGCGTTGAGCCCGACATAAGCGTGGGCATCACCGACGATGACTTCGCCAAGGGCATCGACACGATTCTTGAAAGGGCGAGGGAGGAGATTAAGCCTGCAAGCTAAAATTAAAACGTGTAATGCAGGCACATAATTATTATAAAAAGTACACACAACATCAGGAATGCATGTTATATGCAATAAAAAACAGATTATTGCGTTAATATACAGAAAAACAAGATTGAACATGGAAGAAAAAATCCCAGATGCAATAGATTTAAGAGAAGTATTCAAAAAAATCGTCGCAAACAAGCGACTGTTCCTGAAAACCATCCCTGTGGTGTTCGTACTTTCGTGCGCCTACATTTTATGTATTCCACGCTACTACAGCACAGCAACAACCCTGGCTCCGGAAATTGGCGGATCATCAGAAATGGGCGGTCTGGCTTCGATAGCCTCATCGTTTGGCTTTGACCTGTCAAACATGCAAAGCGCCGACGCCATCAATCCCCTGCTCTATCCCGACCTAATGGACGACAACGGTTTTGTGGCAGCATTGTTCAACATCAAAGTGCAGTCGGCTGACGGTGAAATATCAACCACATATTATGACTATCTGAAAAAGCACCAGAAACATGCGTGGTGGAAATATCCCATAGGCTGGGTGAAAAAGCTATTTGCCGCAAAAGAAGACGACGGGAAAGCCGGCAGCAAGTTCGACCCCTATCACATGTCGAAAAAAGACGATGACATAGCAGGTCTAATCCGCAAGAACATAGCACTGAGCGTTGACAAGAAGAATGGAGTTATCACCATTGCAGTGCAGGATCAGGACAAGCTGATATGCAAGACCATAGCAGACTCAACACGCAACCAGCTGCAAAAACACATAACTGAATACCGCACAACAAAATCACGTGCCGACATGGAGTATTACCGTCAGCTTATGCTCGACGCCAAGCAGCAATACGACAAGTCGCGCCAGCTGTATGCCAGCTATTCGGACTCAAACATCGACCCAATTCTCCAATCTGTGAGACTAAAGGTAACCGACCTTGAGAACGAGATGCAGCTGAAATACAACACCTACAGCACACTGTGTGCACAATATCAGGCAGCAAAGGCGAAGGTGCAGGAACGCACCCCTGCATTCACAGTGATTCAGGGAGCAGCTGTGCCGATAAAGCCTGCCGGTCCGAAAAGAATGCTGTTTGTAATAGGGATGTGCCTGCTTGCAACAGTAGGGACTTGTCTATATAGCTATTTTAAAAAGGAATAAATGCTGATATCACTGCTGATAATATTTATAATTCTGCTGTTTCTTGCATTTACTGAGGACTATCTCGGTAGATACAAGTGGCTGATGTATATTATTATCGGCATAATGATGATTACCTGTGCAGGATTACGCCCTATAGGATTTGACAGAGACTCGCATAATTACGAGCAGATGTTCCTTCATCCTGATACAGAACTGTCGGGAATAACCATAGAACCCATGTTTCGTATTCTTTGCAAACTGCTGTATTACATTTATCCTGACGTACAAATCTTACTCTTTATTTTTGCACTAATGTGCATTACGATAAAATATATAGCAATTAAAAGACTGACCCCATTATTCTTTTTACCCCTAATTATTTATTTCAGTAATTTTTTTCTACTGCATGAGACAACTCAGATACGCGCAGGTATGGTGTCTGGATTATTCCTTTTGGCATTGAAGCCGTTATCTGAGGGCAAAAAGCTATTGCCGTTTTGCCTGATAGCCTTCGGCGCTCTATTTCATTATTCAGCAGTATCCCTGCTTCCATTATTACTATTAAACAATAAACCAATATCTCCAATGCTAAAAATAGCAATGGCATGTATTGTACCGTTATGCTTTGTATTCTATGTATTAGATCTCGATTTGCTAACCTCACTGCCATTACCCTATGTAACAGAAAAAGTAGAAATATACAAGATGGCGAGCGAATTTGGGAAAGTTGAAAAAGAATCAATACTTAACCCTTTTCCCTTAATGAAAATGGCTGTTTTCCTTTATTTTCTTTATTTTTCACAGACAATAGAAGCACATGTGCCGTCAATAAATTTGATTATCAAGATATTGGGATGTTCATTATTGGTATATTTTGCTTTTTCCTCTGTAAAAATAATAAGCACAAGAATATCAGAATTATATGGTATAGTTGAGATTATAGCCTATCCATGCATTATATTTACATTAAAACCGGTCTCAATAGGGAAAATCATTGTATGTATTATGGCTTTGATAGAAATATATTTCAATGTAATTCAATGGGGATTCTTTGATTTAACAGTTTGATGAAATAAAAACGGCAAAAGCAAGTAATGATTAAAGATAAGCGCTCCTCACTAATATGGAAAAACGTAATGGCATCCTTAGCAATTAAAGGATGGTCTGTCTTAGTACAACTCATGCTTGTACCGACAACTTTAGCATGTCTTGGAGTATATGAAAATGGAGTATGGCTCACCATCAGTTCTGTACTGCTTTGGATAGACAATCTTGACATTGGATTAGGAAACGGTCTGCGAAACAAACTTGCAGAGGCAATTGCCCACAATGATTATGAAAGAGGACGCCAACTGGTTTCATCCACATTTGCAATGCTCATACTTATCATGGTGCCTACACTTGCCATACTGATACCGGCAGAATGTATTATCGATAATTATTCAGTCTTTAATGTTGAAAAAAATATTGTCGGCAATCTTAATGTGATTCTTATAGTAACGACATTAATGATATGCACCACGTTTGTTTTCAAATTTATCGGTAACTTTTTTATGGGGCTACAATTACCAGCTGTAAACAATCTTCTTGTGACCAGCGGCAACACAATAGCCCTAATAGCCACATACGGTATATATGTAAGTAAAATCCATTCACTGTTACTGGTAGCTTTCGTAAATACAGCTGCGCCGCTGATAGCCTATATAATATGTTATCCTATAACATTTTATGGAAAATATTCCCGTTTACGTCCTTCTTTCAGATACATAAAATTGCCAATAGCAAAGGAACTGTTTTCTATTGGAGCACGCTTTTTTATACTTCAAATCTCAGGCATTATTCTGTTCTTCTCATCCAACATTATCATTTCCAACCTGTTTTCACCAAGCATGGTGACCCCATATCAAATAGCACATAGATATTTTATGACAGCAACCCTTATATTCACCATTGTTGGCGTGCCATATTGGAGTGCCACCACGGATGCATACGCCAGAAATGACATGGAATGGATAAAGCGAAGTAACCGCACACTGAATAACTTGATGGCAGCATTGGCTGCACTATTGACATTAATGATACTCATGTCAAATTGTATTTATGGTATTTGGATTGGCAACAAGGCAAATGTGCCATTCTCAATGACACTAATCACAGGCATATATCAGTTCATATTAATATGGAGTAGCCGGTATTCATTTGTTCTTAACGGAATAGGCTACCTTCGCTTGCAGTTGATAATGACAATGTTGGCAGCTATCGTTTATATACCGCTGGCAATAACTGTAGGTAAACTAACACACGACATAAATTATCTCTTACTTGTGATGTGTCTTGTCAATATACCTGGATTAATAGTAAATGCAATACAATACCGAAAAATAGTTGACGGCACAGCAAAGGGAATATGGAAAAAATAAGAAATATAGCCATATTGATGGCAACATATAATGGCAGCGAATATTTAGAACAGCAGATTAACTCTATAATAAGTCAATCTGCACATGATTGGACACTATATATACATGACGACGGTTCATGTGACAAAACATTGAATATCATCAGAGAATATAGTTCGGAACATAAAAACATCGTTGTATTGGATTATCCCAGCCAACATGGAGCAAAGGATAATTTCCTTAGTATGGTGCAAAAAATTGAAGCCGACTATTATCTTTTCTGCGATCAAGACGATGTATGGCATAACAGTAAAATTGAAATAGAGATGGACAAAATGAGGGAAATGGAAATGAAATACGGCGATATTCCTCTTCTAATATTCTCTGATCTTGAAATTGTCGACAAAGACCTGAACGTTACTTCTCCATCTATGTGGAAGTGTGGCGGCATTCGTCCAGAACTACTATATAGCTTTGATGCTGGAGCTGTTTTTGAGTATGTTACTGGATGCACCATGTTGTTCAACAGAAAAGCCCGTGAATCCATACATTTCCCCGCAAACAAAGCGTTAATGCATGATTCATGGGTGACATGCTGCATACTGAAGGCAGGCGGGCACGTATACGGAATACCCCAGCCATTAGTGTCATATCGCCAGCATGGCAACAACACCTTAGGCGCAACTAACTGGAATACTCATGGGCTACTGTACAAAATGGTACATATAGCCAAGATTTTTCAAAAAAACTATAGGCATTGGAACATGCTGAGAGCTTTAGGGTACGGTTCGTTCTTTAAGTATTTAAAATTCAAATATTATAACAGACACATAAAGTATGGAATTAACAAATAAGATTGCCATAGTAATTGTCCTATATAACCCCAATAAATTGGATATAGAAAACGTTAAACGTTTAGCTGCATACAACAGAGGAATTGTGGTTGACAATTCTCTAACTCCATCTATAGACGGAACATCTATAGGCAACCTACAATATATCTGCAACAAAAAAAATCTTGGAATAGCTGAAGCACAAAACATCGCGTTGCGACAAATTCTGCAAGAAGACTACGAATATATTGTATTTATAGATCAGGACAGCAGAATCTCAACAGATTACGCGAAAAGAATTCAAAATGAATTTATCCGTAATGTCAATAAAAATCTGGCAATCATAGGCCCGACAGTAATACACAAAGAAAACAAAGACGAATACAAATCAATAATCCACAACTACGGTTATGACTGCTTAGGATTCAGCCAGCGCCGGCACATAATTTCTTCGGGAAGCTGTATCTCCACACAAGCTTTACGAGAAATTGGTCTTTTTGACGGCAGTCTATTCATAGACTATGTTGATTTTGAATGGTGCTGGCGTGCCTATGCCAAAGGATACAAATGCGGCATCACCAACAAGATAGAAATTGAACATAAAGTGGGACAGCGCGAACTGTCGCTCGGGAAATACAAGATAATACTGTCGTCTCCGGAAAGGTATTTTTATCAATGTCGTAATTATTTTTGGCTAATTAGGAAAAAATATGTACCTTTGCAGTGGAAAATTGCAACTGGCATAAAACTAATTCTCCGTTTTATATATTTTCCAATACTGGTCAAAGGAGGTTGGACCTGTTGGAAATATATGGCAAAAGGAATAAAAAAAGGTATATGGCAAAAAAAATAGCAGCTTTAATAGTATTATACGAACCGGAAAAAGAATCATTCACATTAACTTATAATGCCTTGGCATTACAAGTTGACGGCTTTTGTATTGTCGACAATTCAAAAGAGAACCACAGCCAATGGTTTGATAATAGTAACAATGTAATATACATTCCATTACAAGAAAATACAGGAATAGCATCTGCCCAGAATATCGGCATCAAAGCTTTGATGAAAGCCGGTTATGAGATGATTTTGTTTTCTGACCAGGACAGTATAGCCTCCCCAGACCTCGTGGAAAAATTATACTCAGCCCATAACCTATTAAAATCGAACGATATTCCAATAGCAACTCTTGGATGTTATGCCGTGGATAAGGCAACAGGCATTCAATACTCAAGCAAAAACATCATTAAAAAAGAGACAATCAACATTGAAGGACGTAAATTCACAGTAGTAGATTACCTTCGGTGCTCCATGACGCTGACCGACATTCGGGTATTGAATGAAGTGGGCGGTATGGATGAAACTCTTTTTATTGACGGCGTAGACTGCGAATGGTGTTGGAGAGCCTTTGATAAAAATAATAAAAAAACAATATTGGTTGAAGATGCTTTCATATACCACAGCATAGGACATGGCAGTCATAAAGTAATAAATAGACTGGTAACAATTCCGTCATCGTTCAGACTGTTTTACCAATACCGCAACTATCTCTGGCTGATAAGACGCAATTATGTACCAATGAGATGGAAAGTCCGTAATGGTTTCAAATACATTGTAAAAATACCATATTACAGTCTGTTCTGTTCCCCAAGAGTAAAAAATCTTAAGAACATTGTTAACGGCATTATTGCAGGTATATAAAAACGTTATCACTATGAAATCAAAACCGTTTTCAGTATTAATGTCTATATATAAGGCTGAAAAACCTATTTTTTTAAGACAATCATTGGACAGCATACTGTCACAAACCTATCCTCCACAAGAAATCATTATAGTAGAGGATGGGCCTTTAACGTCTGAGATATACAATATTCTTGAAGAATACCAACATAAAAATCCCATAATACAAAGAATTCCTTTAGAAAAAAATTACGGATTGGGATATGCCTTGAACATAGGGCTTAGACATTGTTCATACGATTTAGTGGCACGTATGGACACTGATGACATATGCAAGCCCAACAGATTTGAAGTGCAGGTAAAATATATGGAAGACCATCCAGATGTAGACGTTTTGGGGGCTTGGATTGACGAATTTTATGAAACTCCTGAAAACATTGTATCGATAAGGAAAGTACCGCAACACAATGATGAGCTATACAAATTTGGAAAGCGTCGCAATCCTATGAATCATCCTACAGTAATCTTCAGAAAGGCATCCGTGATAAAGGCAGGAAACTATCAGACATGCATGCTGCTTGAAGACTATTTTTTGTGGGCAAAAATGCTTCATAGCGGCTTTGTATTCCATAACATTCAGGAATCGTTGCTTTTTTTCCGTCTATCACGTGACATTTACAAGCGACGCGGCGGTTTTAAATATGCAAAAACAGAAGCAAAGCTACAATATCATCTATATAAAATAGGATACCTGAAGTTTGAAAATATGATAAGGAACATCACAAACAGATTTTTTGTGAGAATACTTCCCGTCTCCCTCAGAAGGCTGATATATAGAAAACTTTTGAGATAAGTTCTTAGACCTAAAATCAGGAAACACTTAACACATTATTTTTCTGTAGTATCAAGCGAAAATTTATAGACAAAATGTCTCTCACGCTTATCTTCAGAAGGCATCTTCATATAGTCACCATATAGTCTCAACAAGTATTCATGAGTATTATGAGGAACATTAACAACAATGCCCTCAAATGTAGCCTTGCCCACAGGCAGAAACACATTTTCCTTATGACATTCACCAAGATAGTGCTTTCTTCCAGTTGGAATAGTCATCACACCTGTAGCAATAGAACATGAATTGAATTTATCAAACCACCACACCCATTTTCTATGTGGTATTATACCAAAAATTCTTCCCAAAATCATTCTTTGCCGATATCTCTTTTGCCCCTCTTTTGTCTGTTGCATGTACTCTTTATAATATTTGCTGGGATATTCAGTATATAGCACACATGAACTTACCGCATGCAAAAAATCAGAGAATAATCCTTTTATATATCGCAAAACAGAATAACGAGGTGCATAATCTATTGGGAAAAAATCAAGATACACACCTTTAGGACCAGGTGCAGTTTCATTGATAATCTCTACATTTAGTGTTCCCTTTCGATAAACCTTAAGAAAAGTATTTTTACTGTCTTTTTTCTTATCCGGTGCCTCATATTCATATTTCTCACCTAACTCCCCCTTTGCCAATAAACAAATAAGTTTATTGTACGACTGTCTTGGCATTATGATATCAAGATCATCATCCCATGGTATATAGCCTCTGTGTCTTACAGCGCCCAAACACGATCCTCCTCCCATCATATAAATTAATTCGTGCTTATCACATAAACACGAAATATCCTTGTACATATCTAAAAGCAATAATTTCTGACCTTCAGACTCATCCCTTGACAAAGTCCTCAAATAACCAGAATTTATCGCGATTTCATTCATCAACTGTTTATCTGTCTTCATTTTTTACTATGCAACCTTAAATAAATATATATATCAAGCCACCTCAAGCAACTATAAAAGCCTGCCATGAATAGCTTCCAATAGCAAAATTACAACAAAAATTCCATATCACCAAAAAATCATAAATATTTTTTCTTTCTTTTCTTGATTATAAATCAAAATACATAAATAATTGGCGAACAAAAAGAAAAATTATCTCTATACTGATGCAATATTATAGGAAAAACTGCGTTATTTATATCAAAAATGGATTTACATCACAAATGAATACGATATTGAAACGCACTTTGGATTTTGCATTGTCACTCTTAGGATTAATAATAATGTCACCACTATTTGCAATTATATATATCCTCCAGAAAACATGCAACCCTGGCAAGGCAATATATAGGCAAGAGCGCATCGGCAAAGGTGGTAAACCTTTCATGATTCTGAAATTCAGAACAATGAAAGAAGAGGCTGAAAAAGACGGTGTGCCACAATTGGCAGAAAGGGACGATGAACGTCTGACATCTTTCGGCAAATGGCTGCGCAAGCATCATCTTGACGAGCTGCCACAATTATGGAACGTACTCAGGGGCGATATGGCATTCATTGGTCCACGTCCAGAGCGCAAATATTTCATAGACAAGATTATGGAGCATGACCCTCGTTATGAACTTCTATATCAAATAAGACCAGGCGTGACTTCTTACGCCACACTATACAACGGCTATACCGACACCATAGAGAAGATGCTGCGCCGTCTGGAGCTTGACCTCTATTATCTCGAGCACCAGTCTCTATGGTTTGACATGAAGATTCTTATTAAGACTTTCCTTAAGATTGTGGTAGGAAAAAAGATTTAAAGACACATCATGACCGTCCAGCCGTCCGCTGGACGGTCATTTTAATTAACTTACTTTGTCATTTAAGTTAACTTACTTTGCCATTTAAGTTAACTTACTTGTTGATGCCAGTATTACAACTTTTGCTTACTCTTCTCAAAACTTTTCTATTTTTCTTTTGGAGGTATGGAAAAAATGTTGTAATTTTGCAAAATCCATAGACATTAGGGAAATTCCGAATGTTCACAGGAAACATGGCATACATGCCATGAAAAGATTTCATAAAAGATATAATTATGGCAAAGAGGAAACGGATACCATACGGAATGATGAACTTCGTGGACGTAATAGGAGACAACTGCTACTACGTTGACAAGACACGGTTTATCGAGAAGATTGAGAATGCAAACAGGTTTTTCTTCTTTATCCGTCCAAGACGGTTCGGGAAGAGCCTCAGCATCCATTAGACCAGATATACAAGGACATGGAGCACTCGTATATCATTGAACTGAAATACGCAAAAGGCAAGGAGCCGAAAGAGCGTATTGAGACGCTCAGACAGGAGGCTATAGCACAGGCAAACCGCTATGCGGCGAGCGAGACGGTGCAGAACGCCATCGGCAACACCAAACTGCATAAGATTGTTGTGGTGTATCATTGCATGGACATGGCTGTGTGTGAGGAAGTGTAAAAGTGTATTTTGCAGATATTATAATCTGACTTTACAACCTATGATAAAATTCTTGGATTTGAAAAGTGTCAACGCTCTATATGCCGACGAGATAGAGAAGGCGGTGACTGACACAGTGCGGTCGGGCTGGTATCTGCAAGGCGAAGCCAACCGGCGGTTTGAGCAGGAGTTTGCCAGGTATATAGGCACAGAGCACTGTGTGGGATGCGCAAACGGACTGGATGCGCTCACGCTTATTTACAGAGCATACATCGAGATGGGGGTGATGGCTCCGGGCAACGAGGTGATAGTGCCTGCCAACACCTACATTGCATCTATACTTGCCATAACAGAGAACGGTCTGAAGCCCGTGCTCGTGGAGCCGCGGCGAGACACTTTAGAGATTGACGACAGTAGGATAGAGCAGGCTATCACTGACCGCACACGCTCGATAATGATTGTGCATCTATATGGGCGCTGTTCATACACAGATAAGATAGGCGAGATATGCATGAAGTACAACCTGAAGCTTGTGGAGGACAACGCTCAGGCTCATGGCTGTGTTTATAGCTCTCGCTATATATATAATAACGTACGCGCGAAAAGTGTCCGAACTGGAGCCTTGGGCGACGCCGCCGGGCACAGCTTTTATCCCGGTAAGAACCTTGGCTGCTTGGGGGACGGAGGTGCCGTGACCACCAACGACCATGAACTTGCCGACACCGTAAGGGCATTGGCAAATTATGGCTCAACGAAGAAATACGTGTTCCGGTACAAGGGGCGCAACAGCCGTCTTGATGAGATTCAGGCTGCTGTGCTCACGGTTAAGCTGCGCCATCTTGATGAAGCAAACAGTCGCCGGCAGCAAATAGCGGATATATACGACAATATGATATCCAATCCGCTCATCACACGTCCGTCGGCTCTGCCCAAAGAACAGAACGTATATCACATCTACCCCATATTCTGTGACAGCCGTGACCGTCTCCAGCAATACCTTGCAGACAATGGGATACAGACACTCATCCACTACCCCATCCCACCTCACCGCCAGCAATGCTACCATAAGGAATTAGGATATCTGTCACTACCCATCACAGAACAGATTTACGCCACCGAGCTGAGCCTGCCCATGAGCCAGGCAATGACCGATGACGAGGCAATGACTGTGGCTGAGATAATTATGAATTATAAATTATGAACTATCAGATAGAGATTGACGACGGCAGCGGTTTCTGCTTTGGAGTGACCACCGCCATAAAGAAAGCCGAGGAAGAACTGGCAAAAGGCACAAAGCTATATTGTCTCGGCGACATTGTACACAACGGTATGGAGTGCGACCGGCTAAAACGCCTTGGACTAATCACCATCAACCACGATGACATGGCGAAGCTGCACGATGCAAAGGTGTTGCTGCGTGCCCACGGTGAGCCACCCTCAACCTACGAGCTGGCAAAGCGCAACAACATCGAGATTATCGATGCCACCTGTCCCGTGGTGCTGCAGTTGCAGCGCCGCATAAAAAAGCAGTATGACAGTGAGCCAGACGCGCAGATTGTAATCTTCGGTAAGAACGGTCACGCTGAGGTGCTGGGACTGGTGGGACAGACACAGCAAAACGCCATAGTGATAGAGAAATTTGATGACGTGACACGCCTTGACTTCTCACGCGACATCTATCTCTACAGCCAGACCACCAAGAGCCTCGATGAGTTCCATAAAATCATCAACTACATTCAGGAGCACATATCGCCCACAGCTACATTCAGGAGCTTCGATACCATCTGCCGACAAGTGGCAAACCGCATGCCAAACATATCTCAGTTTGCCACACGCCACGACCTCATACTGTTTGTGTGCGGACGCAAGTCGAGCAACGGCAAGGTGCTGTTCAACGAATGCAAAAGCGTCAATCCCAACAGTCACCTGATAGAGGGACCGGAAGAGATCGACGCTTCATGGCTCGAAGGCATAAAGACCATCGGCATCTGCGGAGCCACAAGCACTCCTAAATGGCTGATGGAGAAATGCAAAGAGTGTTTAGTGTTCAGTGTTTAGTGTTCACTCCTACAATCTTCGTGGGAGCCTGCTCCGCATTGCGGCGGTTGGTGACAGTCACCACAGCCTGCGCAAGTGCAAGGAATGCCTGCCCTGTCACAGTGTCAACCTTTGTGGCGGCAGGCTCACCGGCATCACCGCTCTCGCAAATGCTCTGCACCAAAGGAATCTGTGCCAATAACGGAGTGTTCATTTCCTTTGCGAGGTTCTTGCAGCCGTCCTTTCCAAAGATATAGTATTTGTTCTCGGGAAGTTCGGCAGGAGTAAACCACGCCATATTTTCCACCAGTCCGAGGATGGGCACGTTGACCTTCTCATTGCGGTACATGTCGATGCCCTTGCGTGCATCGGCAAGAGCCACACTCTGCGGAGTGCTCACTATCACCGCGCCGGTGATGGCGAGAGTCTGGAGCAGGGTGAGGTGTATGTCGCTCGTTCCAGGAGGAGTGTCGAGAATGAAGTAGTCGAGCTCACCCCAGTCGGCATCGCCTATGAGCTGCTTCAATGCGTTGCTCGCCATACCTCCGCGCCACAGAGTGGCAGTGTCGGGATTTACAAAGAACCCGATGCTCAACAGCTTCACGCCATATTTTTCTATCGGCTCTATCAGTTGACGGCCGTCCACCTCAACGGCATAAGGACGCTCCTCCTCCACATGAAACATCTTGGGCATCGACGGACCGAAGATGTCGGCATCCAGCAGTCCCACCTTGTAGCCTAACCGTGCGAGCGCAATGGCAAGGTTAGCACTGACCGTACTCTTGCCCACTCCACCCTTGCCGCTGCTCACGGCAATCACGTTCTTCACCTGCGGCAACAGCTTGCCCACTTCGGGGCGCGGCTTGCTCTTATACTCCAGCTCTATTGTCACCTCTACATCTTTCGACACATGATAGTGGATGGCGGCCTCAGCAGCCTTCACCGTAGATTTGAGGAACGGGTCGGTGTCGCGTGGGAATATCAGCGTGAACTTCACCTTCATTCCGTCAATGCGCACATCGTCGGCAAGCATCTCACTTGTTATAAGGTCTTTCTTCGTACCTGGATAAACAACAGTTGCAAGTGCATCTGTTATTAGTTTCGGATATAATGTCATATTAATTATTAATTGTTAATTATTAATTCGTAATTCCACCACGACCTTTGCGTGCTGCGGGTCGTCGGTAATCATCAGCACACGCGGACGTGTGCGCACTTTTTTCAGCTCCGACTGAGTGCCCACAATCTTCAGTTTGGCATGGTCGCCGGCAGGGATGACGGTCTTCGACAGCGTCACCTTCAGTCCTGTAGTGAACATCTGCAGGGCGGTGATGTTGAGCGGAGCCTTACCCGTGTTGGCAAGCGTAACCTCGGCAGAGGCTTTCTTCTTGCCGTTGAAATTAAGCTCCACAATCTCCGACGACATATCGAGATTTGGTCCAAACGCCTTTTGCGCCTCTGTCTGCTGCTCAAACGACGGCAAGAGCACAGCCGACACTCCAACGGCATTGTCGTTGCTCACCTTCTCGCCCAGCACATTGGCAAGATACACCGTGGTCTGTGTCAGACCATAACCGTACAGTTTGTCCGACGCCAGCGAGATGCTTATCCTTCCGCGGTGCCCGGGATTGAGCTTCTCGGGCATCACATACGCCGACAAATACGGCGGCAGGTGCATCAGATTTGGCTGCAACACCTTCTTGCCGGCATTGAACACTGTTATCTCCTGTACAGGATTATCACCCTTGTTCACATCATCGAACTCAAGATAGTTCTTATCGGTCTTCAAGTCGCCAAACTGGAACGGGAAGATGCCGCCATAATCCTTCAGTTCCGTGCGCACCTCACCCGTCATGCGCAGATACAGCGGACGGCTGTCAGCATTGCTCTTCACTGTAACGTCGCGGAAATAGTGCCCAAGCAACTTTCCGTCGTAAGCCACTTTGATGGTGAATTTATCCCCTATTCCAATCTCACCCGCAGGCTGTTCCACAATGGTGCAACCGCTTCCGGGCTGCACCTCGGTAAGCGTAAGCCGCCTGCCGCTTTTATTACGCAACTGGAATGTTGCCATCACCGGAGTTTGAAACAGCGACTGCCCGCAATTTATCGAGGCATTCTCCACCACTATCTTCTGTGCGGATGCCGATGTCGACATCATCGCCAATAAGGCAGCAACTAATATATTCTTTATTTTCATAGATTTCTTATTTTACTGAACATTTAACACTAAACCACGAGCACTGCTTCTGAACTCAGGAGCGTAGGCACACTCTGCGGTACAGGTGCCTGTAGTATATTCTCCCGCACGGTCGATGTGATACTCTGTCTCCACTACATGCTTGCCCTTCGCCATGCGGTCGAAGTAATAACAGGTGCGGCTGTCCTTGGGCGACACGTAGCATCCAAAACGGTAACCGCTCAACTGACTTATCGGCTCCATGCAGGCAGCACGGCGGTCGGTGATCTGCACGAAGTCAAGGTCACGCGCTGCAGTGACGGTGATTCTCACCACCACCTTGTCGCCAACCTTCAGCTGACTCTTGCCATTCACTGCCGTGCGCTTGTCGCCGTTAACTACAAACATCTCACGCTTTATGCTCATCTCAGTGCCGTCAGATGTAATGTCGGCAACGGGCTGCATGAACTGCGCATACACGCTGCCCCATGAGGTTACATTGCTGGTCTTCTCGGCAGTGAGCGTCTTGCCCTCAGGATTAGCAATCGCTGTCTTGCGGTAGCCTATTCCAGCCGTTGCGGCAGGCATATCGAGAGCCTTGCCGTCGATGGAAATCCTCGTTGGCTCAACATTTGTCGTCAGTGTGTTGTCGGCGAGGAAGGCATAGATGGCATCCACGGTGTTGAGCGGAGTATCCCACGCCTGAGTGCGCTTCTCCTGCAGCAGCCAGCGCTGCATCTCGCTCACGGTCTGACGGTCATTAGGAGTGACAGTCTGCAGTGCCATTATCGCCATTGCCTGTGTAGGTATGCGGTAGTCACGCCACGAATATCCAGCACGCTTGGTGTCATAGTAACGTCCCATGTCCTCACGGTAGACGGTGTATTCCTTCAGGCTCTGCACATAGATGCGTGCAGCGGCAGTCTCTCCGCGCTTGCTTAGTATCACCGCCGTCATAGCCTTGTCGTACATTGTCTGGCTCTTTATCTCCTTCTTCAGCAGCGGCATGAGATAACTGATGGCATTGCTTGCGGCAGCGCTCATGCCTGTGTTGTCGAGAGAGCGGATATAAATATATTGCAGCATTTCGCGGCTTGGGAACACAGGCTGAGTCTTGTATTTCTTCTGATTGCGCTTCATCTCCTCAACCTCCTTCACGGCATTCTTGTCGAGCCAGCGCAGTGCCTTGTTGAGCATCGGGCGTGTAGCCTGCTGGGTACCAGTCATTGCATTCACTCTCACAAGCATCTCAGCCACTGAGGTGGTGATGTAGCTGCTGCCGTCCATTCCTGGCATCCAGCTCCATGAGCCATCAGCCTTCTGCAGCTTGGCAAGTTTTTCTATTGCCGACTGCTTGCGGTTGCCAATAAGATTCTCGTCGAAGAACGTTGCGAGCATGCGGCGCTGCTCTGTCTCGCTGTCGGCGTCATTCACCCAAGGAGTCTCGTTGAGCACAATGTCCTTCAGCTCACTGTTTTTCGCAAGATTGCTTGTGAGCGAGGTCTCGCTGCCCTGCTCACGGCTCCACTGTTGAGTGAGAGTCTTCAGAACTGGCACCTTGCCGGTAATATATACGCCGAGAGTGTTGGCATAGAACGATGCCGCCTGTCTCACCGCACTCTCGTCGTCGGGAGTGCCCGTCTGCGGCAAAGCCTGCATCACCATCCATGCGGGGTTGTCGGCGTACTCCACTGTGAGCTTCGCATTCTCCTTTGTGGCAAACAGCTTTTCTATGTCGATGGTCTTTGTGCCGGCTGTGGTCTGCGTGAAGGTCACGGTCTTTGTCACGCGCTCCTTGTCGGGAAGTATCGGCAGATAGTGTTGCTCGCCGTCGCCGAAACCCTCGCCCTTCACCGTCACCTTACATACGAGCAGTGTCGGGGTATTGCTGTCGGGAGTGTATGCGAATGTTGCTGCGGTTGTCTTGCCGCTCTCCACGGCGAAGTCAGTGCTTGTGGTGAAGACTGTCTTCTCGGTCATCGGGTCAACGAGGGTTATTGTTGCCTTGCCGCTCTTGGCTGATTCCGAGAGGTTGGCAATGCGCGCCACAATCTCCGCCATGTCACCCATGCGGATGAAGCGCGGCATGTTTGGCTGCACCATCACCTCCTTCTGCGCCACAGCTTCGCCCTCAAGGGTGCCCACGCTGATGTCCTTGGTGTGGGCTATGCCGAGGAAGCGCCATGTGGTGAGAGCCTCAGGCAGTGTGAACCTCATCGTGATGTTGCCCAGGCTGTCGGTGCGCAGTGCCGGATAGAAGAAAGCAGTCTCGTTGAGGTTCTCACGGATTGCAGGATCTTCCTCCATACTTCCGGCATCTTCCATCGAACCTGCTCCCTTTTCGTTACTGAAATCTCTCAGTTCCATCGGAGCTTCTGCTGCCTCCTCCATCTTAGCCTCATCGGCAGCCACATTCCAGGTTCCAATTGCCCCGCTCACTGCCGGAGCCGGCATTGGCATAGAGCCTATAGCCTTTGCCTTTCTGCTTCGCATAACCTGCGAATCCTTCATCATGGATACACCGTTGGCATACAAAACTTCTCCACGTGTATAAATTCCATAACGAAATCCGTAAATCAGACTCTCATCAATGGTGCTGAACTGCAATGCCACCGCTCTGTTATAGTTCAACGGCTTTGACTTATAAAGATACATTTGCGAGTCTCCGCCGCTCTGCCAATATGTATAAGGAACATAAATATGTATCATTGGCGAGAACACCGGATTGTGGCGTGTTATCTGGTCGAGCGACTTGTCGAACATCGTTGCCATGAGCTGCGCATCGGCAGCAGTGCCGTTGGCACGCTTCACTGTCAACGTCCATTCCTCCTTTTGTCCCGGGGTGAGCTTGTCGCGGAATGTTGTCCATTCTAATTTCAGCTTGTTATCAGGCTCAGGGCGACGTATATCATAACGATAAGAATATGTCTTGCCGTCCTTCACCCAAGCCACGGCAACAGCGAGACCGTTGCCATACTCAGGACGGTAAGTGAAGTTGCGAGTATAGTAGCTGTCGCTGATGTCCACGGCACCCTCCTCAAGCACCTCGCCATTTTTGCCACCGCCACTTATGATGCTGTATAGCACATGCACATCCTTGTCGCTACTGCCGAGCATTATTGTCACGGGCTTGCCGTCGGCAGGGAACAGACCTGCACTCTGATAGAAGAACGAACGTGTATATTCGGCAGGCTTCTTGTCGGTAAAGCGGAATATTGTGAACTCATGCCTCAGGGTGTCACCATCACAGATGGCAGTCATGGTGTATCTGCCGCTCTTCAGTGCCTTCACCGTCTTTTCTATGCTGATGCTTTTGCCGTTGGTCACGCCGTCATTCCATTTTCCATTGTCAATGCGCCATGTCATCGGTTTTTCGATGTTCTTGCCGAGGGCATTGAGATAGCTGAAAGTCACGGTTTTCAGGCTGTCGGCTACATACTGCTGTTTCATGTCGCTGGTGAGCATACCCTTGCGCAGCGGCAATGGCAGCTGTGTCTGTGTGCTGTGTGTCTCGCCTGCAAGGTCGGTAACGTCGGCACTCAGCTCAATGTTGCAGAACATCTTGCGCAGGTTCTCTGCATCCTTCGGTGCTGTGACAGGCACCTTCACCGAGAACTCGCCGCCATCGCCGGTGATGATGGTGTCCGACTTGATAAAGTCATTGCCAAGGTCAAAGTATCCATAGAAACGGTACCAGAACGGCACACGGTATCTCAACGTGTAAGCCACCTTCGCTTCCTCTACGGGCATACCCGAATAGCTCTTGGCACGGCCCTTCACGGTCACGGTGTCGCCTATTTTGTAATCGGTTGTCAGCTCGTCAAACTCCACCGTAAATGTAGGACGCTTGTACTCCTCCACCCTGAACGAATACCAGTCGGTGCCTACCCTTATCGAGAACATTCCGTTCATTGCAGACTCGGGCAGCGCAAAGTCGGCACTCACCTTACCGAACTCATCAGTAGTGAGGGTCTTCTCTGCCAGTGTCTTGCGGTTGGCATCATACAATGTGGCGGTAACGTTCCTGCCTGCCACGGCTGTGTTCTCCACATAGTTCTTATGGCTGTACATCACTGCCGCCATGTGCACCGTATGTCCCGGACGATAGATGGCGCGGTCGGTCATTATCATGGTGTTGATATTTTCCTCGCCGTCGTTATAATAACTGTATGGCGCCGTTGCGTCGCTTGGCATTGCCGCCTTGTCGTTGGCGGTATATGCAAACACATTGCCGCTCTCGTCGCCCGTGGCGTTGTAGCGTGCCTCGCCCTTACCGTCGGTGGTGAGGGTCTGCTTCACCGTGCGCAGTCCGTTGCGGTGAGTATAGATGTTTATCTTAGCTCCTGCAATGGGCTGCCCCGTGGTGGCGTTGACCACGGCATAGCGCATGGTCTTGCTCTTGGGTGAAATTACAAGACACTTTACATCGCTCACATAATAAAGCGAATAACTGGAAATGCCGTTATCGCCCTTAAACTCCAGCAGATACACTCCCACGGGCAGTGCCCCAATCTCCATGCTGTCGTTGTGAACCTCGTATGCAGGGAAAGGCTTGCCATTGGCATCCGTCAGTCTGCGTGTCACTGTCTTGTCGACAAGCAGACGGGCGTCTCTCATCAGTTTCTCACGTCCTTTCCTGCCCTCGGGCGACAGCTGTGTGTCTCCGTTCACACCGAGCTTATACACATTGAGCGTCACACTGTTGATATTACGCACATTTGCAAGCTGCACCTTCCGCGCCACGCCAGGTATGGAGCAGCGTATCGACCGTATATTATACTGCGGATTAATCAGCTGTTTCTCCGCCATGCGCAGCGTGCCCATCTCCTTCCAGCTGCCCCAGCGCGTCAGGGCATTGTGCAGAAAGTCCATCCTCTCCTTTGCGGTATTGTCGTGCATATATCCGTACTTCTCCACCGCCACGCTGCCAGCCACATCAAGATCAGCGTAGACATTTATCAACGAGTCAAGAGCCGCCTTGCACTGCTCATGGTTGAAGCCGTAGTTGCCCCTGGTAACCATGAACTTTGCGGCGATACATGCCGCACGGCGGTTGCCAGCCTTCAGATAATAGTCGTGCATGGTGCGGTAGTCATTGAGCGTGAAGCCCACCACACTCAGCAGATCGTTGCCGAATATCTCGCTGTCAACGCCCTTTGCTATCACCTCGTTGTATGCCGAAGCCTTCACTCCGGCAAGTGCATCGGGAAACTCCACCGCCATGCGTGCATAGCGCTTTGCAATAGCCTCGGCACTGTCGGAAAGCTCCATGTTCTGCGAATAGATCTTGCTGAGCACAGCACAGTAGACCGACCGCTGCACCTTGTTGCTCATCAGCGCCATGCGAAACTCAAGACGCTCCACCGCAGGCTTGAGCGAGTCTGCCGACACATTACACTTAGCCTGCACCAACCGCAGCTCCGCCTTGAGCAGATTGCCATACGACTGCTGTCTGTCAGCCGCCTTCACAATCTTCTCCAACACAGCCATCTCCTGCTTAGGCAGGTCTTTCTTGCTGGCATCATCTGCCTGTTGCCACAACTGCTTTATGTTTTGCGCACCGGCTGTCATCGCAGCAACAGCCATCAGTGCAGTAACAATGTACTTTCTCATACCATTTTGATTTTTAATTCATATTTTCCATAAGGCTACGCCCATGCGTTCCGCCTTTACCCTGCAAAAATACAAAAAAAGGACTATATACACAAATCTTTTTCAATTCCTTATCACTACACCTTATTATTTTATATATTTTTTCAATAATCCGCAATGTTAAATAACATTTGTATTTGTAAAAAACGACGGTATAGAAGTGTTTCTCATACGTAGTTATACTATAAATACGCAAATAAATCAAATGTGCATGATACAATAAAAAATTGTGGAGCTGGAGGGAGTCGAACCCTCGTCCAAACAGGGAAACCATACGCTTTCTACATGCTTATTCCGGACTTCGTTTTTCGTGCTGCAGCAAGACCCGGACCACCAACTGCAACCTTATCTCCTAAAATTTCATCATGCCGACGGAGCTTTAGCCTGACTATTTCCGATTTAACCGCACCGCCATGTCGAAGAGCTTCGGAACAACAGCCTCCGGGCGATGTCTCGTCCTCTCACCTGGTGGGAGGATAAAGCCAATAATCTACTGTACTTCGATTAGGCAGCGAGAGCGTACTTGTTTTCGCCAGATAAATTTTTGACCGAATGGATTATGGAGTGTACAGCCGCCACTCCGCATGCTTACGTACCATCTCAACCCGCTGTCAAATCCAGTCAGCCCCAAGACAGTATGTGATTAACCATAAGATAATCGGTGCAAAATTAAATATAAAAAGTGAGATTTCCAAGAGTTTTTATGAATATTTTACGTTTACCTTGCAGATTTGAATAAAAATATGTATCTTTGCGGCTGATTTTATACAATAAAAACTCATTTTCAGAGTTTATCGTAAAGAATATAATTAACTATATTATTATAAAATAAATAATGAGAAAGTATATCATATCACTGTTGCTGTTAGCCTGCCTCACGGCTGAGACTGTATATGCCCAGTCGTCAATGACCGACACACAGATAATGGAATTTGTGGTAAAGGAACACGAAGCAGGCACTTCGCAAGCACAGATAGTTACGAAACTGATGCAGCGCGGAGTAACCATTGACCAGATACGGCGGGTGAAAAGCAAATACGAGCGTCAGATGAATGGTGACGGATTGGGAGTGAGAGACATTACCACATCGGGAAAGACTGACGACCGTATGCGCAAGAACAACGGCAAGAAAAAAGAGGATGCCAACACGGTGTCGAAATACCGCCGCACCGACGGCACACAGGATTCTAAAGCCACTGATGCCACCAATCCCAACTATCTGCTGATGCAACGCGAACTGAGTTCGTTTATGCCCGACTCTACAGAGATATACGACCGCGAATATCTTGAGATGATGGCGGGCAAGAATGAGGACAAGAACAAGCGCAAGGTATTCGGGCGCGACATTTTCAACAACAAGGATCTGACCTTTGAGCCAAGCATGAACATTGCCACTCCGCAAAACTACCGTCTGGGTCCCGGCGATGCTGTGCATATCGACATATACGGAGCATCACAGAAAACCATTGAGAGCACAGTAACCCCCGACGGGACAGTGGTGATTGAGGGATTCGGACCTGTGAGCGTGAGCGGGCTCACCGTGGCACAGGCAAACAGCCGCCTGCGCTCTACGCTTGGTGCGCGCTACAGCAGTTCGAGAATAAATCTCACCGTAGGGCAGACCAAGACTATTATGGTGAACGTGATGGGCAACGTAAACGCCCCGGGCTCCTACACCCTGTCGGCATTTGCCACAGTGTTCCACGCCCTTTATATGGCTGGCGGCATAAACGAGATTGGTACGCTGCGCAACATCAAGGTGTTCAGAGGCGGCAGACAAATCACCGCCGTGGACATCTACGACTACATACTCAACGGACGGCTCACCGGCAACATCCGTCTTGCCGAGGGCGATGTGATAATCGTGGGAGAATATGACTGTCTGGTGAACATCACGGGAAAGGTGAAGCGCCCGATGTACTATGAGATGAAACGCAGCGAGAGCGTGGGCACCGTACTGAAATATGCCGGAGGATTTACCGGCGATGCCTACAAAAAGTCAGTGAGACTGGTGCGCAAGGCAGGCACACAGTACTCTGTATATAATGTGGGTGAGTTTGAACTTAACACCTTCAAGCTGGAAGACGAGGACTCTCTGAGCGTTGACTCGGTATTGCCGCGTTTCCAGAACATGGTGGAAGTGAAGGGAGCTGTGTTCCGCCCAGGCATGTATCAGGTGGGTGGCGAGATTTCGAGCGTAAAACAGCTGATTGAGCACGCCGAGGGAGTAACCGAGGATGCGTTTACGCCTCACACAGTGATGCACCGCATGAAGGCGGACCGCACTTTAGAAGTTCTCGCGGTCGACCTACAGGGCATACTCAACGGCTCTGTGGCTGACATACCACTGCGCAACGAGGACGTGCTATATGTGCCAAGCAAGAAAGAGCTTGAAGAGGAGAAGACCATCACCATACACGGTGAAGTGATGTATCCCGGAATCTACAAATATGCCGACAACGAGACCATCGAGGACTTTGTGCTGCAGGCTGGCGGACTGAAGGATGCCGCATCGATGAAGAAGGTGGACGTCAGCCGCCGCATCATCAATCCAAATGCCACAACAGCTACCGACACAATAGCGCGCACTTTCACATTCAGCCTGAAAGACGGCTTTATCATCGATGGCGAACATGGATTCACTCTACAGCCATTTGACGAAGTGTATGTGCGCACCAGCCCCGGTTATGTGGAGCAAAGCAACATAAAGATTGAGGGTGAGATATTGTACCCCGGTGAATACACCCTGTCACAGAAGGACCAGCGTCTGAGTGACATTATATCGCAGGCTGGAGGATTTACCAAATGGGCATACATAAAAGGAGCACGCCTTGAGCGCACTATCACTCCCGATGAGCGACTGAGAATGCAGACAGTGCAGAAGATGCTAAGCATCCAGAATGCTGACGGCGACACTATCAATGTGTCACAGCTTGACTTAGGAAATACTTACTATTTTGCAATAGATATGGAGAAAGCCATAAAAAATCCAGGCAGTTCAAGCGACGTAGTACTGCGCAAAGGCGACAGGATTATCATACCACAATTCACTAATTCCGTGAAAATCAACGGTAATGTGATGTATCCAAACACCGTAACCTATCAAAAAGGCAAGGGCGTGAACTACTATGTAAAGCAGGCAGGAGGCTACGGCAACCGTGCCAAGAAAAGCAAGACATACATTATATATATGAACGGTGCTGTGGCACAGGTGGGACGCGGTGTGAAGATTGAGCCGGGATGCGAGATAATTGTCCCAAGCAAACCTCACGGACAGAAGATGACAACCACGGAAGTGGTGGCACTGGCGAGCGGAACGGCATCAATTGCAACCATGATAGCCACAATCGCCAACCTCATAAAGTAGCAAATTTACAAATCTTCACAGATTTCCCTCAACGGCATCATCACAAAATCCCGCTCCCGCATCAAAGGGTGCGGGATTTTCAATTCCGGGGTGTCTACGGTTATATCGTCATATAGCAATATGTCGATGTCAATGGGACGGTCGTGATATTCGCCGCCGACGGATTTGCGCGTTCTGCCCAGCAGGCGTTCTATCTTCTGACTCTCGCGAAGCACCTCATGTGGCGACAATACAGTGAGACAGCACACGGCAGCATTGAGAAAACGGTTGTCGCTATGGAATCCCCAAGGAGCAGTGTCATAAAAAGAAGATTGGCACACCACCGTGCCAATCTTCGTGTTTATCAGCATTATTGCCCTGTTGAGCATATCCTCGCGGTTGCCGAGGTTAGTGCCTAAAGAGAAATAAACCTTATGCATTACATTAATCATCGAGAATGAGGAAAGCATCGCCGTAGCATCCGAACATATATCCCTCGTCTACCGCCTGACGGTATGCCTTCATCACTACATCGTAGCCGCCGAATGCAGCAGCAGTCATAACCATTGTCGACATAGGATGATAGAAATTGGAAACAAGAGCATTGCACAGTCCGAAATCGTAGGGCGGGAATATGAACTTATTTGTCCAGCCGTCGTACGCCTTCATGAAGCCGTCGGTGCCCACAGAAGTCTCAGTGGCACGTATGGTGTTGATTCCAATGGCACAGATGCGGTGACCGTCCTTTTTGTGTGAGTTCACCAAGTCACAGGTCTCCTGAGTTATGGTCATCTTCTCGCTGCCCATCTTATGTTTCGTAAGGTCTTCCACCTCAATAGGCTCAAAGCATCCCAGTCCGCAGTGCACAGTGATATATGCCGGCTCCACCCCGCGTATTTCCATGCGCTTCATAAGCTGACGGGTGAAATGCAGTCCAGTGGCAGGAGCAGTTACAGCCCCTTCATGCTTTGCATAGATGGTCTGGAAATTCTCCATGTCGTCCTTGTTCACCTCACGCTTGTCAATGATATATCGCGGCAGCGGTGCCGTGCCAAGAGAAAAAAGCTCTTTCTTGAACTCATCGTGAGGACAGTCGTAAAGGAATCGCAGTGTACGTCCGCGACTTGTAGTGTTGTCGATTACCTCCGCCACCATAGGTCCGTCACCGTCGAAAAACAACTTGTTGCCAATACGAATCTTGCGTGCCGGCTCCACAAGCACATCCCACAACCGGAACTCTGCATTGAGTTCTCTGAGCAGAAACACCTCAATCATGGCATCTGTCTTCTCCTTTGTGCCGTAGAGACGGGCAGGGAACACCTTTGTATCGTTGAAAATGAACACATCACCCTCATCGAAATAGTTTACAAGCTCCTTAAACTTGAGTCCCGACTCTATTTTCTCGCTTTTCCGGTGAATCACCATCAGGCGGCAATCATCACGATTGTACACCTTTTCCTCGGTACCGTCGTCCTCCTTAAACACCTTATGTGGCGGTTCAAGTGCAATCTGCGACTGCGGCAGTTTGAAATCAAATTGTGATAACTTCATTATATCAGTATAACTTTATTTTTTACTTTTCTATCTCTATTGTCTCCAACCATTGCGGAAAATCCTCCATTGATATACAGTCGTCAAGAGTGACATCGCCAAGCCGCGTACGGCACAATGCCGTGAGAAAAGCCCCCGAGCCGAGCGCTTCACCAATGTCACGGGCAAGCGAGCGTATGTATGTTCCTTTTCCGCACACCACCCTTATGCTTGCCTGCATGGTGGCTGGCGAAAAATCGGTGAGTTCGATTTCTTCAATATGTATCGGCTTTGCCTGCAATTCCACATCACCGCCTTTGCGAGCCATCCTGTAGGCACGATGTCCGTCGACCTTCACAGCACTGTAGACTGGCGGAACCTGCATGATGTCGCCCTCAAACTGTTTGAGCGTATCGACAATCAGTTCACGGGTGATATGTGCAGTGGGATAGGTGTAGTCCACAGTGTGCTCACGGTCATAACTTGCCGTGGTTGCCCCCAATTGCAGCGTGGCAGTGTATTCCTTGGTGTGATACTGCAACTCACTTATGCGCTTGGTCATCTTACCAGTGCAAAGCAGCAATACTCCAGTGGCAAGGGGGTCAAGGGTTCCTGCGTGCCCCATCTTGACACGTTTCACTCCCAACTTGCGTGAAACAAGAAACCGTATGCGAGCCAGCGCACCAAAGCTCGACATACGATAGGGTTTGTTCAGATAAATAATCTCTCCTTGCTGAAAATTCACTACTGTCGTTTTTAAAATTATTATCCAATCAAAGCACATGCAGCGGCAATGACACCGGCTACCGCACAATAAATACCGAAATACACCAACTTGCCGCGCTTCACAATGCTTATCATCCACTTGCATGCAAAACATCCGCTAATGAAAGCTGCAAGAAAGCCCACAACAAGCGGCATGGTGTCAATATTTCCAAATGCCTCCTCGCCCTTTACAACCTTCACGACATCAAGCAGAGCCTCGCCAAGAATAGGCGGTATGACCATTAGAAATGAGAACTTGGCAAGCATTTCCTTCTTATTTCCGAGCAGCAGACCAGTGGCTATTGTTGAGCCTGAGCGTGACAGTCCCGGCATAACTGCGGCTGCCTGTGCCAGACCTATGATAAAGGCATCGCGCAGACTCAGTTTTTCCTTTGGCTGCGGCTTGTAATAATGTGTGATGGTGAGCAGCGTTGCCGTGACAAGCAGCATGATGCCCACAATCAAAAGTCCAGAACCAAACACTGCCTCTATATCATCCTTGAAGAACACTCCGACAATGCCCACAGGTATCATCGACACGATGATGTTCAGCATATAACGTGTCTCCTCATTCATCTCAAACTTAAAGACGCCTTTCAATATCCATTCTATCTCGCTCCACAGCACCACAAACGTACTGAGCACCGTGGCAACATGCACCAAAACGATGAAAGCAAGATTTTGCTCACCGTCCTCAATACCAAACAGATATGAGCCGATGGCAAGGTGACCACTACTGCTCACCGGAAGATACTCTGTGAGACCTTGCAAAATACCAAGACATAATGCCTGAAACCAATCCATAGCTAAAAATCAAAAAATCTTGTATTGTTTTACTTATTGCTCTGTTACATCATCACTGCCCTTTTCTTCAGCATTGTCCTTTGGCTTACGCATAACTGCATAAATCATTGACAAGAATCCAAACAGGCACACCACCGGAGCAACCTTAATGCGGCGCACACTGAAAATATCAGGATTATATGCAGTCTCGGTGCTGGCGCCTCCACTCATGAGGATGAATCCCAGCACAACTATTGCCATGCCAATGGCAAGCAAGATGTAATTGACTTTGTCAAATGCAAAATTTCTCTTATTCATAATCTTTCTTTTATTTTCAAATTTTATAAAGTTCACCTGACTTCATTTTAAGATAATGGTTCACTGTGAAGTACGAGCATACCATAGTGATTATTACTCCGAACAGGAAAACCGCCGCAGCAGTAATCACAAGCACGTCCCACGTAACCACGGCTAGTATCACTGGATCATAGTTATACCAAGCGTAAACACCGGCTCCAATCACCATGCATGCAAACAGAGATGCAAACAGCCCCACCGTCAACGCGCTCATCATAAACGGACGGCGGATAAATCCCCACGATGCGCCGACAAGAGTCATGGTGTGGATGAGGAAACGCCTTGAATATATACTCAGTCTGATGCTGTTGCTTATCAGCGAGAACGACACAAACGTGAGCAGTGCGGCAAGTACAAGCAATAAAGTCATTACCTTGCGGAGATTGTCGTTAACCTTGTCCATAAGGTCCTCCTGATATGCCACATCGCTGACACAGGTGTTTGCCCTCAACTCCTTCTCTATCCATTTCAGCGAGTCGCAGTTGGCATAGTCGGCATGAAGGTTTATCTCAAAAGTAGGAGTGAAGGGATTGAATCCGAGAAACTCCGACGGGTCGCTGCCCATGGCCTCTGCCTGTTCCTTCTTTGCCTGTTCCTTGCTTACATACGTTATCCTGTGGGTATAAGGCTTCTTTTTCCAAGCATTGTGCATCCTTACAATCTGCCTGTTTGTGGTGCTGTCGCTCAGCATCACCGTTACAGTGAGGTTCTCCTTGACGTATGAAGAAAGATTGCGGGCAGTAAAGGCAAAGAATACCGCCAAACCAAGCAAAACCAGCACCATAGTGGTACTGATACACAATGTCACCACTTGAAGTTTGTGGTGATTTCCTGTAACTTTTTTTGTTTTTCCCATGTCTATTGTGTCTATCACACGAAATTTGTGTGCAAAGTTACGAAAAAAAATGAAGAATGAAGAATGAAGAATGAAGAATAATTGTACACAGACCATGTTTTTAATGAATATTTAATTTTATTATGCCGTTTATGAAGGATTTTCCGTTCTTCATTCTTCATTTTTTTGCTTTCCGTGAAAGATTCTTCATTCTTCATTCTTCATTCTTCATTTTTTTAAGTAACTTTGCATGCAAAAAAGTAAAATGAGCACGATTATATATCCATCGCCGATTTTCGGACCTGTCCACAGTCGCCGTCTCGGCATATCTCTCGGCATAAACCTCATGCCATCCGACGGTAAAATCTGTACTTTCGACTGCATCTACTGTGAATGCGGTTTCAATGCCGCACACCGCCCTGCGCTGCCACGCCCCACAAGGGAGGAAGTGACACGGGCACTGGAGAAAAAACTTCAGGAAATGTCGCTGTCGGGCAAACTCCCCGATGTACTTACCTTTGCCGGCAACGGTGAGCCAACTGCACATCCACATTTTGCAGAAATAATAGATGACACAATCGCACTGAGAAACAAATATTGCCCTCGTGCCAAGGTGAGCGTACTGAGCAACGCCACATTCGCCCACCGCGACGGTGTGTATAAGGCATTGATGAAGGTTGACAACAACATACTGAAGCTCGACACAGTGAACAGCAACTACATAAACATGGTCGACCGCCCGACACAGCCAAGCTACAACGTACACAAGATAGTGGACAGCCTCAAGGCTTTTAACGGTCATGTGATTGTTCAGACAATGTTTATGAGCGGAACTCTCGACAACGGTTTTTCTGTTGACAACACTACCGACGACTACGTTCTGCCGTGGCTTGAGGCGGTAAAGGAAATACAACCGTCGGAAGTAATGATATACACCATCGACCGAGAGACTCCCGACAAGAATCTCAAGAAAGCAAGTCATGACACACTAAATTCAATCAGAGACCGTGTTGCCGCAGAAGGAATAAAATGCACTGCATCATACTGATACTAATATAAATTTTGTTAATTGTTTGCCGATTTGGAAAAAATACAGTACATTTGTAACCGAAAACAAATATATATGCAACCGGGAGAAATTACTAAACTACCAAAATGGCAAAAACAATCATCAAGACATGGGTATTAGTATGCCTGTTTTTTTTACAGACCGCATACCTGTCAGCACAACCGCGCCCCATCATAGAGCATTACGGCATAGAACAAGGATTGCCCCACCTTTCCGTATACAGTGCACTACGCGACAGCGACGGCATGCTATGGGTATGTACATGGAACGGCATTGCCCTTTTCGACGGCTACTCATTCAAGACCTTTGTGAGAAACGCTCCCGGACACGGCGACACACCACCGCACAAAGTATCTGAATTTATTGACGACGGACGAGGGCACTTGTGGATGCGGAATGTTGACAACGGCTTTTACCTGTTCGACAAACGGAGCGCCAGATTCACCGACATATACCCCTACATGACTCCATATGCAAAGAATCTTCTTGTGCGCAAAATAAAGGACGTGGGCGAAGGTAAGATTCTTTTTCTGACACGCGACAAAAACCTGTTTTTAGCATATACCGACAAACACGGCACACCTGTAATAAAAAAAATATATGACGCGGCAGACGACATAGACAAAGCCACACTTGGACTGAAGCACAACATTCACGGCGAAAGCGCCGGATATCTGTTTTGGATTAGCACCGACATGAGCATCGACGCCGTAAGACGCGGAGCAAAGAACATGCGCCAAGTAATAGCACGCCACAACAGCGCAAGACCGGAATGGGAGAAACTGATTCCCAATGACGGCGACTCGATAATGTCGGAAATGAAAATGTGTGACGCAGGACAGCACGGAATGTTCATTCTGTCACGCTCAGGAAGACTATACCACTACAACATTAAAAAGAAACAAATCACCGATATGGACCGCGAGGGGTTTGCCGAGCTGAAAACCAAGACCACAACATACCATGACATTTTCCGAGACAATGACGGCGACATCTGGCTGTCGAGCGACAAGAACGGACTGTTTAAGATAACCTTTCCGACAGGCGTGTTCAAAATGGTATTTCCACATCTGTTCCCTCAAAACAATGACGCAGGAATAAGGGCACTGTTCCGCTCAAACGACGGATTGCTGCTCATTGGATGCCGCGGAGAAAGGCTTAAAGCTGTAAATTCCACTACGGGCGAGGTGATACACACCTTTGACGAAAACGCGCAAAACATATATCACATAATGCAAGACCGAAGCGGGGCTATATGGCTTTCGTCAAAAGGTCACGGACTGATAAAAGCCACTCCAACAAACGACCCGGCAAGACGCTATATCTGCGAATATTTCCGACACGACCCGGCAAACCCATACAGCATAAACTGTGACCGCGTGTACCACACCATGCAAGATCATCTGGGAAGAATATGGGTATGTACCTTTGGCGGAGGCATCAACCTGATAGAAAATCTCAACGGCACCACCGTATTCCATCACCATGCCAACACTTTTAAAAACTATCCGCACGGTGACCTATATATAAATGTACGCGCAATAGAGGAAGACCGCAATCATGTGCTATGGGCAGCCACCACCAACGGACTGATGCGCATACTCAGCACATCAGACAATAACCCTGCATCAATAGTGTTTGAGACGAGCAAGAAAACAAGTGAGGACATCTACTCAATATACCGCGACACCGAAGGCGACATCTGGCTGGGAATATTGGGCAACGGACTCAACAAGATTACGGGATACGACAAAGGCAGCCACACAGCCATACTGGAGCGACACGGCGACAGCGACACCTGGCGCAACGAAACCATAAGCAGCATGGTGCAAGACAGGCAGGGGTGCCTGTGGATAGGCATGGACAATGGAATAGCATCGCTTGACACGCGTACCGGAGCTGTGCATGACTACGACAAGTATGCAGGATTTCCACAAGTTCATATAGAGGACAACACCGCAGTAATGATGCCTGACGGCAACCTGCTGATGGGATGCAAGGAGGGACTGCTGAGCTTCTCGCCGGAACAGTTGAAACGCAACACGGGAAAAAGATATAAGACATTCATCATGGGCATGAGGGTGATGAATCAGGATATTGCCGACATTAAGCCCTCAGTGTACGACGGCAACATAAGCTATGCCGACACCATTGTGTTGAACTACAATCAGAATATGTTCTCGCTTGAGTTTGCCACAATGAAATATTCATGCCACTCACAACTGTCATACGCCTATATTCTGGAAGGACACGAGCAGCACCACCACATATCCGACAACAGCAATGTGGCAGCATATTCCGATGTGCCGCCGGGAACATACACATTCAAAGTACGTGCCATAGGCGACGACTATCCTGAACGCAAGCTCACCATCATCATCCTGCCGCCATGGTGGGCAACATGGTGGGCATTCACCATCTATGCCATCATTATTCTTGGCATTATCTATGGCGTGTTCCGTCTTGTAACCTATATTATCAAGATGCGCAACGAGATTTACATCCACAAGCGCATGGAGACAATCAAGAAGCAGGTGCTGCGCCAGCACAATGCAGAAAAAGAAAACGAGTTTGTGCAAAAGGTTACAAAAATTATTGAAGACAACATCAACATCGACATCAACGTTGATGCCATAGCCGAAGAAATGGGACTGAGCCGCAGTGCATTCTTCAAGCGCCTGAAAACGCTCACAGGCAAAGCGCCAAGTGACTTTGTAAAAGAAATAAGGCTAACGCGCGCCGCCAGCCTTCTTTCCACAACAAATCTCGGAATTACGGAAATTGCATATCAGGTGGGATTCAATGATCCCGGATATTTTGGGAAATGCTTCCGCAAACGGTTCGAGATGAGCCCTAAAGAGTACAAGAACAAAGTACAGCCTGAGACTGCCGACTGATTATTTATCGTAAGCGTGCTGCGGATAGTCTATGGTGTAGTGCAGTCCGCGGCACTCCTTGCGCTCTATTGCCCAGCGGGTGATGAGATAGCCCACATTTATCATGTTGCGCAACTCGCAGATGTCCTTTGTAGGCTTTACCCGCTTATACAGTGCCTCTGTCTCTTCATACAGCATATCCAAACGGTCCCAGGCACGCTTCAGACGCAGATCGCTGCGCACAATGCCCACATAGTTCGACATTATCTGTGCCACTTCTTTCTTGGATTGTGTTATCAGCACCTTTTCCTCATTGGTCATTGTTCCCTCATCGTTCCACTCCGGCACCTTTTCGTTGAAATCATACTCGTCGATATGTTCCAGCGAATGGCGTGCTGCGGCATCGGCATATACCACAGCCTCGATAAGTGAGTTGCTTGCAAGGCGGTTGCCGCCATGCAGACCGGTACATGCACATTCGCCGACGGCATACAGACGGTCAATGCTCGACTGTCCGTTGAGGTCCACCTTTATTCCTCCGCACATATAGTGGGCAGCGGGTCTCACGGGGATATATTCCTTTGTTATGTCAATGCCTATCGACAGACATTTCTGATATATATTGGGGAAATGACGTTTTGTCTCTTCCGCATCCTTATGCGTAACGTCCAGACACACATGGTCGAGACCGTGAATCTTCATTTCCTTATCAATGGCACGCGCCACAATATCACGCGGCGCCAGCGACAGGCGCTCGTCATACTTCTCCATGAATGTCTCACCGTTGGGCAGGCGCAGCACTCCGCCGTAGCCTCTCATAGCCTCGGTTATGAGATATGCGGGGTGTGTTTCTTCGGGGTTGTGCAGCACTGTGGGGTGGAACTGTACAAACTCCATGTCTGCCACGGTTCCCTTTGCGCGGTAGACCATAGCCTCACCGTCGCCCGTTGCAATCACAGGGTTCGATGTTGTGAGATATATCGCTCCACAGCCGCCGGTACACATCACTGTCACCTTGCTCAGATATGTGTCCACTTTCTCCGTCTCGGGATTCAGGATATATGCTCCATAGCAGTTCTTGTATGGAGTGCGGCGTGTCACCCTTGCGCCAAGATGGTGCTGCGTGATTACCTCCACGGCAAAATGATTTTCCTTGATGTCAATGTCCGGGCACGCTCTCACAGCCTCCATCAGTCCGCGCTGTATCTCCGCGCCAGTGTCGTCGGCATGGTGCAGAATGCGGAACTCAGAGTGTCCGCCCTCGCGGTGAAGGTCGTAGGTGCCGTCGTCCTTACGGTCGAAGTTCACGCCCCAGCTCACCAGTTCCTTTATCTGCTCCGGTCCGTTTTTCACCACCAGCTCCACAGCCTTCGGGTCGCTTATATAGTCGCCGGCAATCATCGTGTCCTTTATGTGCTTGTCGAAATTGTCCACAAGCAGATTAGTCACCGAGGCTACACCGCCCTGGGCGCGTGTTGTATTCGCCTCGTCAAGTGTTGTCTTGCATATCAGGCATATCTTGCCCTTCTTTGCCCTTGCCACTTTCAGGGCATAGCTCATGCCGGCAACTCCGGCACCGATTATCAGAAAGTCGTATTTATAGACCATTTGTTTTTTAATTATGTTGTGCAAAATTATAAAAAATATCATATATAACCTGTCTCTTATACACATCTCCGAGCCCACGAGACTACGCTGCATCT
>ENA-OYXU01000032-OYXU01000032.1-human-gut-metagenome-genome-assembly--contig:-NODE-32-length-68403-cov-42.776497_pt1 | contig 68403 bp, 49 predicted proteins | sample MGYA00243243_ERZ653435 | MGnify/ENA primary metagenome ERZ653435 (study PRJEB26926, sample SAMN06165113) | human gut metagenome | biome: ENVO:00009003; feature: ENVO:2100002; material: ENVO:00002003... | reverse complement strand
TAGAGCATCTGACTACGGATCAGAAGGTTACAGGTTTGAATCCTGTGCGAATCACTTGCTCCCGGCGGTGTATCGGCTTATTGGCTGAAACACCGCTTTATTTTTCCTCCCCCTATCCATATATGCCCGAACGCCATACCGCTATCTCAACACGCATATTCACAATATCGGCCTCTATGGCCGTTAGAGGCCGGATGATGCGCTCGTTGCGATGGCCGGTTGCCATTCTCGCCATTCCTGCCGCTATATCGGCTTTATTGGCGTTCTCCGACTGGCGTTTCCTCGTGGTGCTCTTTCTTCTGGTTCTGGTGGGCGGCTCTGCCGTATACGCTTTCGCATGGTTCCATACCGCCATGAGTCCGGCCGCCATCAAGGCCATGAGCCCCCACCGGGTCGAGACCGACGACAGGGAAATCCGCATAATTTCGGAGGATGGCGCGATGCTTAGAAGCATCTCCATAGCGCAAGTAGACGGCGTCGACGCCGTCGGCAAACACCTCTGCATCAGATATCGCGATTGCAGCAACGACGCATCGCCATCGATGCTTTATATTCCGCTCGATGCATTCCAGACGCCCGACGACGCCGCGCGTTTCCTCGCCACAGTCGCCCCACTCAATCGGACAACCAATCAAACTATATGAATAACGATCATATTTCCAACCGCAGCGCCAACGAGACGTTGCGCCGCTACATTGTGTTTACCTTCGGCCTGATGTTGAGTGCTCTGGGCGTAGTGCTCCTCACGCGCTCAGCGCTCGGCACCTCCCCCATCTCCAGTCTGCCATACGTAATGAGTCTGCACACACCTCTCTCCATGGGTACTTTTACGGCCCTCCTCAACGTGGCTCTGATAATCGGAATTCTCGGACTGCTCGGCCCCGAGCGATGGCACGACAACAGGATGAACCTTCTGATGCAGTTGCCCGTTTCGGTGCTTTTCGGTGTTTTCATAGATTTTTTCATGCTTCTTACCTCCGGGATGTCGCCTGCCGCATACTGGTTGCGCATAGCCACGCTTACAACCGGCTGCCTCGTGATGGGCGCCGGCATCTGCCTGCAGGTGCAAGCCGACGTGACGATGAACAGCGGCGAATATTTTGTAAAAGTGCTCGCTAACCGGCTTGACCATAATTTCGGAAGTATCAAAATTTTCTTCGACCTCACATTGGTGAGTCTTGCGGCGGCCGCATCGTGGCTGATGGCCGGACGCATCGACGGTCTGCGAGAGGGCACACTCATTGCCGCAACCCTCACGGGGCCGGCAGTCAAACTGATAGCGCCGTATATGAGTCCGATACGGCATTTCATTACCGGAACGCGTATGGCCCAATCCCGAATAGACTCCTACGGGCGAGGTGATTTGCAACGAAATTCGTAACTTTGCCCATATGAAATTCGTCATTGAAGCCACTGCGCCATCCACCAATGCGCGCGCCGGAGTAATCACCACCGACCACGGCACTATTCCCACCCCGATTTTCATGCCCGTAGGCACCTGCGGCGCCATGAAAGGCGTCCACATGCGCGAACTGCGCGACGATATAAAGGCGCGCATCATCCTGGGAAATACCTACCATCTCTACCTGCGCCCCGGCACAGACATTCTCCGCAAGGCCGGCGGCCTCCACCGCTTCGGCGGCTGGGAGGGTCCGATACTGACCGACAGCGGAGGTTTCCAGGTGTTCTCGCTTTCAGACAACCGCAAGCTGACCGAAGAGGGGGCGTGGTTCCGCAGCCATATCGACGGATCGAAGCATCTGTTCACCCCCGAGAAGACGGTCGACATACAGCGTGCCATCGGTTCCGACATCATGATGGCTCTCGACGAGTGCCCTCCGGGGATGTCAGACAAGACCTATGCCCGAAAGTCGCTCGACCTCACACTGCGCTGGCTCGACCGCGGCTGGAAGCATTTCAACGAGACCGAACCGCTCTACGGCCATAGCCAGAGTTTCTTCCCCATTGTGCAGGGGTGCACGTATCCCGACCTCCGGCGAGAGTCGGCCATGCGCGTGGCCGAACTCGGTGCCGACGGCAACGCCATCGGCGGCCTGGCCGTGGGCGAACCGGCCGAAGTGATGTACGACATGATAGAGGTGGTCAACGAGGTGCTTCCCGCCGATCGTCCGCGCTACCTGATGGGCGTCGGTACCCCCGCAAATATCCTCGAGGCCATCGACCGAGGCGTCGACATGATGGACTGCGTGATGCCCACCCGCAACGGCCGCAACGGAATGCTTTTCACTCCCGACGGAATAATGAACATGCGCAACCGCAAATGGGCCGAGGACTTCTCGCCCATTCAGCCCGACAGCGAATGTTTCGTCGACCGGGTGTATTCCAAAGCCTACCTGCGCCATCTTTTCATAGCCGGAGAACTTCTGGCCATGCAGATTGCATCCATCCACAATCTCGCCTTCTACCTCTGGCTCGTGGGCGAGGCGCGCCGCCATATCCTGGCCGGAGACTTCGCCACATGGAAACCGGCGATGGTGGAACGGGTGACACGCCGTCTCTAACAGCTCCGCTCATAGCCATTGCACTTCTCCCCGACCCAATCAACTCCACGATGAAAAAGTCCAAAATAAGAATTCCGATAAGAATGCCGGCATGGATGCGCGACAAATCGCCCATCAGTCTGCTCGACGGATATATCATCCGCAAGTTTCTCGGCACGTATGTATTTTCGATTGCCCTGATTCTTGCCATCGTGGTGATGTTCGACATCAACGAAAAGCTTGACGCCTTCCTTCAGGCGCCCCTCAAGGCCACCGTATTCGACTATTTCCTCAACTTCCTACCCTACTTCGCCAACCAGTTCAGTCCGCTGTTCGTATTCATCACGGTGATTTTCTTCACATCGAAACTCGCCGACAAATCGGAAATCATAGCTATGCTCTCGTCGGGCATGAGTTTCCACCGCCTGCTGCGACCCTACATGATTTCAGCCGCCGTAATCGCGGCATTCACTTTTGTGCTCGGCGCATATATCATCCCTCCGGCCAATGCCAAGCGAATAGACTACACCAACACATATGTGCGCAACCGCCGCGTGGACTATGGCGACAACATCATGATGCAGGTGGCTCCCGGCCGCATCGCCTATATGAGCCGCTATGACAATACCACCAAAACGGGCTACCGCTTCTCGCTCGAGGAGTTCAAGGATAAGAAACTCGTATCGCGTCTTACGGCCACATCCATCCGCTGGGACACCCTCTACCAGTGGAGCGTCAGCGACTATATGATACGCGATTTCGGAGCCGACCGCGAGATTATCCGCCGCGGCATGCAGCTCGACACCGTAATCCCCTTCGAGCCACGCGACTTCCTCATATCGCGCAACGACTGGGAGACGCTCACCTCGCCGCAGCTCCGCCAATATGTAGAGCGCCAGCGCCAGCGCGGTGTGGCAAATATTCAGGCCTTCGAGATTGAGTACGAGAAACGCTACGCCATGTGTGCCGCTGCCTTCATCCTCACTGTAATCGGCATGGCCCTTTCGTCGAAAAAAGTAAAAGGCGGCATGGGCATGAACATCGGCCTAGGCCTCGTATTGAGCTTCAGCTACATTCTGTTCATGACCGTCACGTCCTCCTTCGCCGTGTCGGGCATCACCTCCCCCTTTGTGGCCATGTGGATTCCCAACGTCCTCTACGCCATCATCGCCGTTGTCCTTTATTTCAAAGCCGCCCGCTAATCCCCACGATAAATACCAGCAGAGGCTGTGCCGAACGAATCGGCACAGCCTCTGCTGGTATTTAGGCCGGATTAATCGGGAATAATCGGGTTAAATCGAGATTTATCCGGATTAATCGAGATTATTCGGGGAGGATTTCGTAGGCGGAGGCTACGATGTAGTAGCTCGAAAGATAGGGTTTGCCCTCCTTTTCGGCGCGGGCGGCGATGCGGGCGCGATAGTCGGCCATCTGAGCTTCGAAGGTCTCGATTTCACCCTGACCCTGAGCCTTACGCTCGGTCTCGCAACCGGTGGCAGCCTGAGCAACTGCATCGGCCTGCTCCTGACCGGCCTGTTCGGCTACCATCTTGACCTGCTCAGCATGCTGGGCTTCCATCTGCTTGACGGTCTCCTCGTCAATACGCGATTCAACAACGACGCCGGTAACGCGGATAGGTTTGTGGATGCTCTCCTGGGGGAAAGCACCGCCCATTTCGGGCGTGGCCTCGCAGCGTATCATGGTGTTTTCGTCGGCGCCGAGCACGAAAGCCTTCTTGCCGCCATGTTTGCAGAGGTGGGATACGACGCCCTCGATTGTAACGGTGTCGCCGAGGAAGGCCTCGGGATTGGCAACGATGGTGTCGACGCTAAGAGCTTCGGCAACCTCAACTTCATTGGTGTTCTTACTGCCACAGGATGCGGCAAGCATCATGCCGAGACAAGCCACGGCAGAGAAAAGAATAGATTTTTTCATCATTTATAAATAATTTATTTTCAATTTATTACATCTGAAACATATATCACATTCGTTCAATCGCGCAAAACGATAAACGGGATGAATGCATAGACACCGCACCCAAGCGTCAGCACTACGCCCGACCATGCGAGCGCACTGCGGCGGCGACGAACGGCAAAGGCGAGAACCAGAGCCAGCACGATGTTAAGCCATAGGGCCTTGGCGCTCCAGCGGCCAAGCCGCGGATAGGCCAGCGAATCGCTCGTAGAGGTGAACGACAGCACGTAAGGGAAAATGTAGTCGGCCACCACCGATGCTGTGGTGCGCGGGGCCACATAGGTGTACTCACCGAGCAGGCTGTAGCCCGCAGGCGTACGCTCCACGGCAATCCAGCGCGTGGTGTCGCCTCTCGTAATGCGGAATGTAAAGTTGAACAGATTGCCCATCACGAGGATATTCTCCTTGCGCGGATCGATTTTGCCCACAGGGAGAGGCATCACGCTGTAGCCCTCACGCTCAAGGAAATAGGCATTGTTTTCCGTATCGGTTATGAACCCGAGAATGTCGCGGTTCATCTCCTCGAGGATAAACACTTTCGAGGCTTTGACGCCCCCGGGCATCGCCACCGGAGCCACGTACGGACGCCCGGCACGCTGCTTCACATGGTATACCTTGTCCGCATCGTCAATCATCAGGTAACCCTCGTCGTAGGCCTTGCGAGAGGTAACGTTGGCCGAGAAATCGCGGCCGGGGAACTTGAATCCTCGGCGCTCCATCGCCTTGGTGAAACGCGCCGAGCGCGTGGGATTCACCTCGTTGGTGGCCATGTCGACAAACTCGATGCCACCCTCGGCGGGGAATCGGAACACCTGGTCGGCATCCGAGAGGTCGATGCGCACGGGCATCGACTCCATCATCATCCATACTCCAGGCTGAGCCTTGACCACGTCGCGCGAGGAAGCATTGAGCATCAGCTCGTGGGTGCGCAACTCGTGGGCCGATACAGCCTTTCCGGCAATCGACTCGGGCAGAGCGTCGTGGGCGAGAAGTTCCTTGTAAAACATCTGCGGCACGAGCGAGTCGCGCTCCTCGCGCGTTATCTCCGCACCGAGAATAGAACCGTCGGCGGCCACGCTGTCGAGAATCCGTATCACCGGCTTCTCGCCGGGAGCAGACCGCGAGACAATCCATTTGCCATTTACAGGCGAAAAAGCGCAGAACGGACTTCCAGCTGGCGAAGGAGTGGCCAGAGCGTAGAGCCATGGCAGAAACCAGCTGAGCACAGCCACCGACACCAGAATCAGGACTATTCGTGAAAATATCTTCATAATCAATCTATAAGCCCCTCCTTAAAGCGATTTACAGAAAGCGAGGAAAGCAGAATGAGCAATAATGTGAAAATCAGAGCGCCGACGAGCATCCCATTGTAGGCCTGCGGAGCAGGCTGCATGAAGTAGATGGCGAGAACACTCAGGCCGAGCAGACCGAGAACAATCCTCCTCCCCCAGCGGCCCTCCAGACATGTGGCAGCCGTGAAGAGATAAGCGTCGAAGCCGGCCAGATACCAGGGGATAGTGGTCAGCATCACATGCCACGTCATTTCCGAAGTGACCACGCCGCGATAGTAGATGCCGATAATCAGAGCCTGGAGAAGGAAAATTACAAGCAGCTGACCGAGACCAGTGCCGATCATCGTGGCGATAAGCCGGTTCTGGGGAAAGGGAAGATGAAGCGTGAGTTTCAGGCGTTTCTGCTGCATTTCAGGAGCCATCTGAGCCACACCCAGGGCGATACCGATCAGTGCGGGTACGTATTTTATCGCATCGATGAAAGTCTGGTCCTTCATCAGCATAATCAGCCACACGTGCTCCACGCCGTGTGACGTGCTCACCCTCCGGATGCACATTATCGCATATACAGCGAACAGCACCGCCACGAGCAGCGATACCCAGAACACCCTCCGGGTCTTGAGCCATTCCTTTAAAAATATAGCTTTAGTCATATATATATCCTGGTTTCGATATAATTTTCGAAAATTTGCGTTCATGTATCAATAGCGCCCGGTAAGACCGATGAAGGCATCTTCGAGCGATGCAGGCGCTTCTGCCTTGAGGTCGGCTGCCGCAATCCCCTGCGCAGCGAGCATAGGCCGCAGCTCGTCGGGCGTAAGAAATGAGTAGAACTCATTCTCGTTGCCCGTATGCCAGGGCGAGAATATCCCCTCGCCTTCGGGCAGCTTCCCCTCGCTGTAGCTGTAGCGTCGGAGAGTCGACATCAGCCTGTCGACGGGCATCTGAGTGAGGATTCGTCCGTAGTCCATTATGATGCAGTCGTCGACGAGACGTTCAAGGTCCTGGATGATATGGGAGGTCATGAACACGGTCTTCCCTTCGCTTTTCACGAAATCGCGCAGATACTCTATAAACAGACGGCGGTAGCCCGGATCGAGACCCAGCGAGAAATCGTCGAGCACAAGCAGGTCGGCGTTCTGGGCGAGAATCAGGCCGAGGGCAACCTGCGAACGCTGGCCGTTGCTCATCGACGAAATTTTCTGGTCGGGCGTCACCTTGAGCTTTTCCATAAGCCCGTAGTAAGCCTTGCTGTTCCAGTTGGGATAGAAGCGGGAATAGAAGCGCTCAATCTGGCTGATGGTCATGAACGCGTACTGAACGTGGCCTTCGAGCAGCAGGGCGATCCGGCTGCGCGTCTGAGGCGACATGCGTGTGATGTCTTCGCCGAAGATGCGGCATTCGCCGCTCTGAGGCTTCAGGAATCCCATCAGAATGTTGATGGTGGTGGTTTTGCCCGTGCCGTTCTTGCCAAGCAGACCGAGAATGCGACCTTTCGGAACCTCGAAACTGAGATTCTCGTAAATCACACGCCCCTTGCCATAGCGTTGCGACAGGTTTTTAACAGAGATAACTGATGACATAATTTTAAGCAATCAATGCTGAATTTCACTAATCCGCACACCGGAATCCGGCGTGGATTCAATAATGCGCTACAAAGATAGCGCATTTCGCAGGAAAAAACATGGCCGCCACGATGATTACAGCCACTATAGCCCGGCAAACGGCAGTCAGAACCGCACGCTCACCACAGCTTCGGCCATGTTTATATTGCCGAGAGCATTGTAGTGGCTATGATGCGCGCGCAGCTCCACACCCCCGACAATCCCGCCGGGGAACTCCCGGTCGTAGGCCAGCGAGGCTCCGGCTGAATTGACGTCGGCCGAAGCCATGGCGTGATTCTGCAATACCGTCCGGCCGATTGCCGAATCCGGGTCGAGGCCGTCGAGTTTGCAGCGTAGGGAGGATGCAACCGTATGTGCCCCCTCCATTGCGAAGCGAAGCATATTCCGGCCGAATATCCACGACACTCCTGCCCGGAGAGCCGGCCGCCACGCACCCGTCTCCGTGGCCCGGTTCGGGCGCCGGTAGTCGGTATGTGTATAAGCATACTCCACCGAGGGGCGGAAATCGAGTTTGAGGCAGTCCGACAGACCGACCATCGCCGGCAGCGCCACTGCGGCTCCGGCCCGGTCGGCCCAGTAATTGCGGCGCGAGCCTATTTCCAGATAGGTGTTGCCGACTGTAGATCCGAACACATTCTCATAGCCGAGCCTGCGCGAGGCGCCGAAACGCAGTTCGGGCGCTATGCTCCATTTGCCGACGGCGCGCGTATAGGCCACAATAGCCGTAAGCCGGTAGGTATCGGCCCGTGTCAGGTCGAGATTATTGTAGTTGCGGAGCACCTGTTTCATGCGCAGATAACCGAACTCCACGTTGGCCATCAGTCCGGCGCCCCGACGGGGAAACAACTGTAGACTGCCGCCGAAGCCGAGTCCCTTGTAGGAGGCATCAAGGTTGCTGCTCCCGCTGAAACGAGTATAGACGTTGCCGAGACCAAGCATGGCATACGCACGGATGTCGTTGTTGGGATTGAAGAATTCCACGCTGCTTTCCTGATTGTAGACCCTCAGGTCGGCGCCGAGCCCGACAGCATACTCCCCGATTGCACGGGTGCCACCTACGGCAACCTTGAGGTCCGACACCACGATTTTGTCGCGCGGGTCGCGGTTGCGGTAATCGATTGCGGCTCGGTATGAAGCCTGTGCGCCCCAGCTCCACTGGCCCGACCTACCGGCATAACCTCCGGAAAATGCATAGCGCCGAGTCTGGAGATTTCCCCCGACGGAGTCGCCGAACACGTAGGGCGATACAAGCTCGTAGTCGGCGGCGTTGTTCCAGACCACATCGCGGATCTGCCCGGTGGTAAAACCGGCGCGGCCCCATACGGTTGTCGACTCCGAAAGCCTCATGTATGATGACGCAAGTATATTGCCGAGCGTATGGCCTCTCCCCTGCTCCACCACGCGGGCACGGTCGGCACGGTCGAGCGAGCCTACCGCCTCAATACGTGAGTAGGAACAATCGTTCCAGAATCCCATCGCGGCGGGATTTGACAGGAACACTCCGACAGGACGCATCTGCACCGGCGCCTCCATGCGCGCGACACGCGCAAGCGCACCGACGGAATCCGACGGAGCGGTAGCCGCGGCTCCAGGGACTCCCGAAATAAGCAGAGAAGCAAAAATAATATTGTGTAATCTCATGTCTGTACGAGATTTATAGACGGACAAGAGTAAAATCCGCCCGCGAATCGTTGGTATCCTGAAGCACCTTGACGCCGGCCACTTCGGCAGCCTCCTTGCGGCGGAACACGTGTCCGAAGCGGTTGGGGTCCTTATCCACAGTCGATATGCTCGCATAGCTTATATCGACGGAATTACCGAGTGCGCCGTACACCCACACTACATCGTTGCTGAGGTTCACCCCGTCGAGGATCCACTCGTTGGGAATAAGATACGCGCGGTCGTTGGTCATCTGCGCGCCTGTGGTGTGTATATACTCATAGGCACCATGATACTGCGCCAGATACGTCTCCGCGCTCATCCCTTCGGGGAATTTCACCAGAGCATACGAGCGGTTGCACTGGTTCGACATAATCCATATCGTGTTGGAATAGCAGAACCACTTGTCGAGGTCGGCCACCTGCGGGTTGTCGGTATCCTGGCGGTTGTCGTCGTGCCATTCGAAATCGGCGTCGGTATGGTCGAGAGCTCCGGCCACCTGCGCGCTCCAGTCGATTGCCTGGTCGACAATCTTGATGGATTCGCCTGGTGCGATGGGATGGTCGGTGCCGCTTCCGGGTATCACCCATATCGTGCCTGCCGTAAAGTTCACCTGGCGGTTGTTGGCCGGCGTAAGGATCTCGAAAGCGTTGGTGCGCGAGTTCACAAACGCCGACTCCGCTATCCCTATGCCGTCGGCATAGACCGTGCGGTCGCTGTTGTTGTAGATACGGATGTAGCTATCACGCAAGCCGCCCGTAGCCGTGGCGTTGGGCGACCCTGCGGCGTAGATTTCGGAAAACACGAGCGAACCGCCCGGATTCGAATAGAACCACGTAAGGACCACTCGCGAAGCAACGTTGATTGTAATGGCCGACCCTACGGTGCGCAGCGTTTTCTCCACCGTAACGCCCTCCCCCTGGCTTTCTGCCACAGTCACGCTGCCGGTGTAGTCGTAGACGCCGAGCGGGAGCGTGGCCAGCGTACTGCTCATGGGATTCACGGTGTAGGTGGCCCCGCTATTGAGTTCGCGCAGACTCAGAGTAGCCGAAAGGATGCCCGAGGGATCCATCCCCTCCGGCCAGATATTGTCGAAGGCCACGGCGATGGTGTCCTCTTCCTGAGTATCGGAATTGTCGACACATGAGGTTATGGCGGCGCCAAAGGGCGCCGAAAGCAGCGAAACCGCCAGAGCGCGGCCAAGCAGGTGTAGTTTTATATTCATAAGCGTTTTATTGTTCATAATTTAAGGTTGAGTTCCATACCGAAGTAGGGGGAGGTATAGCGGCGCTGAAGCATGCCGAACTGGTAGTAGTCGGGAGTGATGCTCAGCAAGCGGTTCACATAGAGGGCGATACCGATGCGGTCGTTCCAGAGTTTCTTGGTGGCCTTGATATTGAAGGTTGTGGCCACGGGCACGCGCCGCTCCTCGAAGGAGGTGGCTGTGTACGTGCGCTGCAGCTGTCGCAGATAAGGGTCGTCCAGACACTCGGGCGTGAAGGGGTGCAACGTACCGTCGGTACCCACCCAGCTATGGGGCGTTCCGTCGCGCCAGAGCTGACGCTGCGAGGTGAACCACATGTTCTGAACCGACACCGAAAAATTCAGTCCCAGCCTCGGCACATCGGTATCGAACGTGAAGTTGGTGTTGAACGACTGGTAGGTGCTCCCCTCGCGGTCGTCGTAGAGACCCACGAGCTGCAGCTCGCGGCCGTTGACAACGGTCCCGGGGCGGTACCACAGGTCCTGCGAGTTGCTCAATACGGTTTTCAGCCACGCACCGCTCACGGTGATGCGCGTGCGCACCAGCGGGATACGCACCGAGGAGAATGTGAACTCCACGCCCTCTTTCTTCACGCGCGACGAATTGTCGGGACTGCCCACAAGCGCCGTGCGCCGGTCCTCCTCGTAGGGAAGGTCGCTCAGCTGCGGAGCGCGCCCGGCGGCGTCGGGATCGAACGCCGAGGCGTCGTAGCGGTTGTAGGCGTAATAGAACACGCGCGGCGCCATTCGGAAGGCGTCCTTCATGTCCTCGCGGAAATAGTCGACCGACAGGCGGTTGCCGCGATAGGTCACGTCGGCGCGCACCTCCCATTTCAGGTTGCGGGCGGCGCGCAGGTCGTAGTTTGTGGGATCGTCGACGAAAGTTCGCACACTCATGGTGCGGTAGGCGGGATTGTTGTGGAAGTAGTTGAGCTCCACATAGTCGTTGTAGACCGGGTCGGGATAGAGAAACGCCGCCACGGGCATCTTGGTATGCTGCCCTATGCCTCCGGCCAGCTCGAACACGAGCGGAAATCCTGCTACCTCGGCCGACGGGAGCGTCCATTTCAGATTCACGCGCGGATCGAGATAGGGGCGGTTGTGCAGGTAATAGCGGCTGTCGAGATGCAGCAGCTGGGTCTCGCGCAGGCCGAGCTGAAGCTCGAGCATATGGCGCCCAAGGTGCATCTCGCTCACGTTCTCGATCCATACCGAGGCCTGGTGCATTGCCGGAACGTCGCTGAAAGCGCGCGGACGCCCCGTGTTGCCGGCTGTAATGGGCCGCTCAAGGTCGTAGACCTGGCCGCGGCCGAAATTCTTGCTCATATCCCATTCCACGCCTGCCTTGAGCGAGTTGGAGATGCGCGGCAGATTCCAGCGGAACCGGCCCGACGCCTTCACCACAGCCGTGAAGGGCTTGCCGTACACATCGAGCAGGGCTTCGTAGACCATCGGTAGGTATCCCACTGTATGGCTGCCGGGCGTGGTCGACACCGGCATGGGGTAAAGGCGGCTCGACGCCACGGTTTTTTCCTGATGCAGATGGTCGGTCGTGTATTCCATTCCGGCCGTCAGCGTAAACGACTGGAAGAAGCGCTGCAGCGGAGCGCGCACCACCAGGGTGTTGTTCCAGCTCAGGGCGTTGCGGTCGGAGGTATAATAGTCGATGGTGCCGTTTACGGTCAGGTCGGGGTCGTTTTTGTCGCGCTCGAAGGTGCCGGTATAATTTAGCGAGCTGGCCCAGGTGGTAATCAGCTGCGGGGACGTCCATTTGCGGTTGGAGCGCACGGAGGCCGTCACTCGCTTGAAGTTCTCCCGGCTGTCGCGCGGGTCGATACGGCTGTCGAGATAGTCGGCCGAGAAGTTCATCGTCCAGCCGTCAACCGGCATCTGCACGCCCTTACCCACATAGAAGAGCTGGCTCTGCATATCGGCCTTGAAGCGGGCCTGCAGAGCTGAGGCACCGCTTTTGCGGCGGATGTTTACCAGTCCCGAGGTGGTTTCGCCATATTCGGCCGAGGCGATACCGCGCACCACCTCCACACTCTCGATGTCGTCGGTAGAGATGGATCGCATGTCTACTCCTTTGCCGGTGGTGAGTCGGTCGGCGCGCGTGGCGTCGCCGGTCTGTTGCATCTCGGCATTGGTATTGGTCTGGACGCCGTCGACCACGAAGGCCGTACCGAGCGATGAGGTGGCGTAGTTGTCGGTCTGTGTGATATTTTTTGCCTGACGCAGGTCGGCCAGATTGGCCTTTCCCATTTCCGGATCCTTACTCACTGCCCCCGGGAGCATCTCCATCAGGTCGGTGAAACTCGAGGGCTGCAGATGCTGCATGGCTGTCTGGTCGATGAGCGAGGCCGAGGTCATGCCGCGTCCTTCGCGGGCAGTGACCACTACCTCACCTATCTGGGTGTAGGTCGGTTTCAGTGCTATCGTGATAACTGAAGTGTCCGCACCGATTTTTATTTCGCGATGTACGGCGGTATATCCTACGGCGCTCACCGTGAGCATCCATTTCCCCGGAGCCGGATCGGCCGCAAACGCCCCTTCGGCGTCAGTGAGTGCTCCGATATTGCTGTTGCCCTGCGTAAGTGCCATCGCGGCAAACTCAACGGGGGCTCCGGTATCGGCATCGGTGACGACCACGCGTAGCGGCGACGCCGACACTCCGGCAGCAGCCAAAGAGAGCACTCCCGCCGTAATATATTTGTAAACAATCTTTTTCCTCATAGAAGTCATTTAAACTTTTTCTTCGAAAAGAATTTGAGACAGTTTTTGAGCGGATTTAACCCGAAATTGAGGGAGCGATGCGGGCATCGTGACCGAAAATGAGGGTGAAATCAGCCAAAAAGAGACCAAATTCTTGAAGAATACATCCTGTGAAGCCATTTGAAGAAAAAGTTTAAATGACTTCATATACAGGTCTGTAAAACCGGCACAGCGCGAGGGATTTTCCCGGGTGGCTTTCGCCGGTTTTATTATTTTAACGATTCCATGCGCGGTTTATTGTGTTATCTGCAATCATTCCGGTTAAGCATCCTTTATTCATAATATCAAAGCAATTAAACCACCCTTATTATCAGCCATTTAAAGCATTCAGCGTCATATAAAGCAAAGCGGCGCACCGGAGAGAATCCCCGGCACGCCGCTTTCTGAAAAAATCTTCTATGTTTATTTGGCTCCAGCGCGCGAGAATGCAATGTCGCGGTCGCCGATTTCACAACGCATTGTGTTGTTCTTTATATGGATATCTTCGATTTCCGTAATGTTGGCGAATGCATTCTGGGCGGCGCGGTTAATCTGTTGGGTTGCCAGCACGGCAGCTCCCGGTTTCAGTTTCTCGACCATCGGAGCCGAATCCTCGCTAAGTATATTGTAGTTGAGCTGAACGGCATCCGGGTCTACGCTTACCGAGAGCGACGTCGCATCGAGGCCCACGAGGATATCGTCGTGGTCGCGCACCTGATAGGTACCGGTTATCGTGGCGGTTCCCGTGGCGGTGATTGTCAGAGGCGTTACAACCGACTCGTTGAACTGCATGGTGTTCTCCACCGTAATGATGGCCGTCATGGTGATGGTCCCCTCCGTGGCAACCTCGCCGGGACTGAACTCCATCATACGCACCATCGTGGCCGAAGCGGCCCCGGTGTCGAGCAGACGTTCGGGATTGCCCGTCCACTCACCCTCCACGGCCTCGGCCAGACGACCCTTGGAGTCGCACGAGCTGACCACCGTCAGCATCGCACCCATACAGCATAAAGCTATGAGAACTTTTTTCATAAACATATCGTTGCGTTTTAATTTATTAATCAAACTCATTCAATCCCTTTCTCAAAAAAGCCTTCCCAAATCAATAAATACTCTTTCAAAAGGAGCTCTACCTGTTTGTAAATACTTTTTCAAAAGGATTATACATTTATAACACACAAACCTCCACAACGTTCACCGCCGCCCCGAGAAATAGCATCCCATCCGCTTTCGTACCTGGTGCCGGAGGCTTGCCTCCGGATTTCTACTTTCAATCTTCCCTTATTCCCATCAAATTTGTTTGCGCTCCTAGCTTCAACTCGTTTATCCGCCGTGGAAGTAAAATTTTTGTCCTGGCGCCGAGCTTCAGCGAGGCTTCCCCTAATGGAGTTCTGGGGTTTCCCGAACCAACAATTTTCCGACCAAATTGTAGGGACGCACGGCTCGTGCGTCCGCGTTAACAGCTGAAAAAAATCAGGCGTTACATTCGGACGCACGAGCCGTGCGTCCCTACATTTCGGTGGTTCTGTGAGCGAGTTTCAGCTCGCGTTTCCGTCCGGATGGCAGGCGCCCTGAGAAAAGCAGGCGAGGCGGTCGCAGAGCTGCGGCGTCTCGGAGCGGCAGTGTCTGAGCGCAGCGAGTTCTGCCGCTCAGCCACAGCGCGGCCGACCTCGCCGTGGAGCTTTTCTCCGCGCCCCTTGGTCTTTTGGTTCTTTTCGGCCCGTGAAAAGAACAGACGCCCTGCTATGGAAGCATGTTCAGGATCCATGCTCCGTAGCGGGGCGTCGTGTTTTATTATTCTTTACCATCGCCGTATAGGCGGCTTTAATGCCAAATTTTTTATGAGAGCGGAGTGTTTTAACTTTTGGGATTATGGCGGTTTACGCAAAAGTATCTATCTTTGCGGCAGAAACGGAAAGAGTTCTGTTTCAATTTTACATATTAGAAAAGCGTTTTAGCTGATTCTCAATCGAAATTCGCCAAATTTTTCATCTCAAGAATCAAGCAGTCAAAACGCTCATGCGTGCTTATATCCACCCCTGCACGAGGGGTCGACATATCGGCATGGCGTGAGGGGTGGACTGTCTATTTGGGATGGGCGTTTGGCGATGCCTCGATTGAGTAGTCAGTAAACATTGTCCTCACGCTTTTTTGTGCTTTGACCGAAGCATTTATCAATCCCTTAATTTAATATTGACCCGATTCGAGGGGGACACGCAAAGGGTTCTTAACCAATCTCATAATTATCATGTTGAGACCAATCAAACCACCCGTCAAACCTTTGCGCATCCCCCTGGCAGCCACCCTGCTGCTCTGCTGCGCGGCGCTCGGCGTCGTGGAGGCGAAGTCGGCCGACCGCCGAAGCGCACCACTCCCGGGCCTCGACCAAGGGATTACGGTACCCACCCACATCCGCGACGCCGTTCCGTCGGATTGTCCGAATCTCCTTTACTGCAAGTCGTGCGACGAAGAGCACTTCCTCGAAGGATGGACCGGCACCTATACCGTATATTAAAACACTAAAGGTGAGTTCCGTGGATTCGATATCGAGCAGGCGACATCGCCCGCGCTGGATTTTTCGAGCGCCGTAAAGCCGGTAATTTGTGTAGAGGGTGTCAGCGGAAATTTCACTATCTCCACCGACGGCAAAAACTTCGTGCAATGCCTCTCGAGAAAGGGCTATATTGAAATTCCTACGGCTACTAAATATATCCGGATAACCAATGGCTGGGCCTCCTCTTTATTTATAATCGATGCGGGCAAAGAGGCACCGGAATATTCCACTAATCTGGATAAACAATATAACGATGCCTACTATCTCGATGGTAAAATCTATGACAGAAATTATTCCGGAAGTCAAAAAGTTGGCTTTTGGGCTCTTAATTCGGAAGCATTCAGCCATGGAGGAGCACGCATACGGTATTATGGTAATGCGATTTCTGTAATAGCCAAGACGGAAAATGAATTTATACGCGTCCCGGCGATTACATCCGTTAATGGTGGCGATAAGTACAACAAATATAAATACAGCAATCATTTCCTTCCGGTAGGCACTAAAGCCGTATATGCCTTTGTGAATGACCCAACCCAATCAAGCCCAAGTTTTGGGCTCACAGACGACCCCAAAGCCTTCCACACAGCAACGCCCGAAACACCGACAAGTCCGCTGAAGAAGGCCGCGTGGTACGACATCAACGGCGACGGCATCCTCGATTTCGTAGGCAACGGCGTATACATCTGGACCGGTAACGGCTACAACGGTTTCAAGTTCGGAGAAAAGACCATCTACGGAAACCTCGTGAACGTTGGCGGTGACAACGGAATTTTATGGTACAGCAACTATGTGCGCCATATCGATACCGCCAATTTCTCGGCTCCCATTCTGGACGGCGACGAAGCCGACACAAAACATGTGTATTATCCCGCCGACGTGAACAACGACGGCCGCTACGACCTTATGCGCCTCAGCGGCGGTGACGAGGTGGCCGACCCCAAGCGGTTTGTATCGCTGAGCCCCGACGGCAAGAGCCTGACGGTGAAATACGATGTGATGCCGATTTCGGAATATCTCAATATGCCGATTCAGGGCTCCACGGGCAATATTCAGAGTGCTCTCGCCTCCATGTCGGGCATGGGTATCTACAGTCCGCCTGTCTACGAAAAATCCAAGGGCGTGAAATTCGAGTCGCACGACATCAACAACGACGGTATGCCCGACATCGTGGACTACGTTCACGGTAAAATCTACTACAATATCGGTGAAAACCGATATGCCACAACCGATTTCGGTGGTCAGATGATAGTGCGCGACCTCAACGGTGACGGCATCGAGGACTTCATTATCGCCGACGATGCCTCGAAAACCATTACCTCCCACATCCAGATTCCCGAAGGCGGTATTACCGAGAAGACTCTCCTTTCCGGCTACTACATCGCGGGCGACATCTATAGCGCCGATTTCAATGCCGACGGTCTGGTGGATATCCTTATCCCGATAAAAACCGACAATGGCTATCAGTCAGCCTGTACGTTCGTACTTATTCTTGAGAACAAAGGCAACGGATCTTTCAAGCGTCATGAATGTCCGCTGACTGAAAAATGCACCGTGTTCGATATGCGCGACCTCGACAACGACGGTGTCTACGAGCTGTGGCTCACCCCTCAATCATCCAAATCTACGGTTCAGCAATTCCCGATCAGTAACTTCAAGCTTGCGGCCACTCCGACTTCTTACGATAGTAGTAACGGAATCAGCGTCAAATTCTCAGAGAAAGGGCCGGCATTATTCCCGGATGTAACCGACCCTTCACGCAACATGCTTTACTTCGATTATCGTGGTATCGTTTTCGAGCCGGCGGCCAATACGGTGCCCAAAGCGCCGGCGCGCCCCGACATCTTCTACGAGCCTTCAACGGGGATGATAAAAGTGTCCTGGCAACCCACCACCGATAAAGAGACCCCCGCGGCCGACCTGACCTATTCGCTCCGCATCGGCACAGCTCCCGACCTCGACGACATCGTGACCGCCGACGCTCTGCCCGACGGACGCCGGCGCAACCTCACAGGCGGCAACATGAGCTACAGTCTGCAACGCAAGTTCGACACCCGCTCGTGGCCCGACGGCAAAATCTATATCTCCGTCCAGGCTGTCGACGGTGCAAACGGCGGCTCCCCGTTCAGCGAATACGCCGTTCTCGAAAAGCGTGAGCCAACCTCAGGCTTCCTCCTCTCCTACGAGAAACCGTTTGCCGTGAACGACGTCTGCACCGCCACGCTCTCCATAATGCCCAAAGAGGGTTATACATATCAGTGGGACTTTGACGGCGCACGCATCATCAGCTCCAACGAGAGCACCCAGACATACAAGATCGCCTACGATACCGGCGGCGAAAAGACCATCTCTCTGACCGTGACCGCCAACGGCTACACCTCCCCTACCGTCTCGCAGACGCTCGACGTCCATCCCGGCAACATTAAGCAGCTCAAACTCATGTTAGACGGCGTCAATTCTAATCCAGAATGGGCTGCTGACATTGACGAGGACGGCGAATACGAACTGTTTCGCAATAAATTCTGGGAATCCTCAAAGCCGGGAGAGTATACTTCGATTCAGCGGCTGTTTAACAACCACTCAAGTATCGGTACGTTCAGAGAGGGCGTTCACACCGATATCAACGGCGACGGCCATGTAGACATCTACAATCCCGGAGGGACTGGCGCAATCAACATGGAGGACAAGGACATGGAGATTGTAACGGACCTGTTCAAACAGTCTTCGTATAATAATAAGTGCTTTTTTGATCTGGACAATGACGGAAAACTCGATTATGTTGATGGTCTGAAACCTACACAAATCTATATCAACAACGGCGACTATAAGTCTTTCACAAAACTCACTCCCTATACAGGCAACGAATACATTTGGGCGGCTATATGGCAGGATTTCAATGGCGACGGACTGATTGATTTCGCCACGACATGGAACGATGAGAACAAAAATCCGGTGCTTAACCTGCATGAGAACCATGGCGACTACACCTTCGAGAAAAAGACATTCGTTACTCTCGATCCAGAATGTCGGATACGAGCCGTCCGCGACTTCGATAACAACGGTACGCTTGATTTGCTTATATCAAGAACCATTGGCCGCGACAGATATACCCTATCTATAATCTGGGACAATGGTGAAGGAGGCGAGACACTCCTTGCCGGAAAGATGGGCGACATCGATTCGTTTATAGTAGTCCTGGACTATCAACTTGACAATGGCCGAATTTGCTATTCACACGATTTGGACAATAACGGTTATCTCGATATATACGCCCTGGCGCCGGAAGAGATACAAACCGAGCGCGGAATCTGGGGCTATATCGTCTACCAAATGCCGGGTCATAAGTTCGAAATAAAGAAGTACGACCACGATGCGAATGATTATGGATTTGATCTTGAATCTGCCGGAAGTTCTGAACTATTTCTCGCAAACGACGGCCATAGACATCTGACTGGTAGAGAGGTTACAATCAAAGCCCCCAACTCTCGCCCGGAGGCACCGAAGAATCTGCGCCATTCGCAAACTTCAAGAGCTATAGTGCTCGAATGGGATCCTTCCGTCGACAAGGAGACACCTGCGGCCGCCATGCGCTATAACGTAAGCATCAAGCATAAGGGCGTTGAAGGCGAAGGTGCATATCTCTTCTCGCCTTGCAACGGTGGAAAGAACGGAGTACCTGTGCCGACACACAAGCCTCTGCTCAGTTCCTCCCGTCTTACGATACCGATCTTCAACATTCCCGCAGGAACGTATGAGGTGCAGGTGCAGGGGGTTGACCTGATGCACGAGGCATCTGATTTCTCCGAGGTATATGAGATGACCGTCGACGAAGAGTGCAACTTCGACATCCCCACAAGCGGTGTTGTCGGCTATCCTGTGAAAGTCGGCATATATGCTTCTATTGCTACCGACCCCGACTGGGACGGCGGCGAGGCTAAATCGTCAGGCTCCGGACGCTACAACGTCGTATGGAATACACCTGGCAGAAAGTGCGTCACCATCGGCGACAAGACTGTCTACATTCAGATTAACCCCGCTCCCGACCCCACAGTCAACCTTCCTGAGGTATGCCATCGCGGCGACCGCGTGAAAATCTCGGCTCCCGACGCAGGCAACGGCAAGTGGGAAATCCATCTGGCCAACAAGCCTTACGACTGGGAACCGCTCTCCGACACCGATGACTCGCGTTTCGCTACGCTTGAAATCATCGACGACGATAACGCAGTGCTGACCTTCCGGGTTACTAACCGCTACGACATCCGCCACACGCTTTCGGAGGGGATCGCCACGGAAGAACATACGGAGACCGTAGAGGTGGTATGGAACAACACCCCGACAATCTCGCTTGTCGACATCGACGAAACCACTGGCAAGCACCGTATCCGCTGGCAGGCTCCGTCGGCAACAGACACGGACGTCACCGGTCTGAACCTCTACAAGGAGACATCGGTGGCAGGGAAATACATCCTGCTGGAGCAGCTTGCGCCGAACGTGACATCCTACACCGACCTCACCTCGACGCCCGACGCGAAGGCTTCGCGCTACATGATGACGTATGAGCTCACCTACGGCGAATCCGACCGCAGCGCCGCCCACACGCCTATCCACGTGATGATCAACCGTGGTATCGGCGAGTCCTGGAACCTAATCTGGACGCGCTACGAGGGTGTGACGGTTGACTCCTACCGGATTCTGCGCGGCAACTCCCCCGAATCGCTCGCGATGATCGATGAGGTTTCGGGCAACATGACTTCGTTCTGCGATGTGAATCCTCCCGCCGGACCGCTTTTCTACGCTGTGGAAATCATCAATCCGGCAAGTGCCGCCGCTCCGCAGAAGGCCGCTTCGCGCGCCGCAGCGACGGGCACCTACTCCCGAAGCAACATAGTGGTGGCCACAGGCGATGCATCGGTCAACCTTGTAGAACGCATCGAGGTATTCTCCGTCAACGGCGAGAACACCATCGACTACTCGCAGACTCCGACGCTTGATCTCCAGGCACGCATCTATCCGTACAATGCTACCTTGACGTCGCCCAACTGGATTATAGTCTCCAGCGATGACATAGCTACCGTCGACGCCCGCGGCCGCGTTACGGCCACCGGACGTGGCAATGGCCAGGTTACCGTCCGCGCATGTGCCATCGACGGCTCAGGCGCTTCGGGTGAATTCATCGTCACCGTAAAAGGCGTGGTTTCGGGCATCGAATCCGTGGATGCCGCTTCGGCAGAGCGCCTCACTGTGAATCCGCCGGTTGCCCAGACCGAAATCCATGTAGCCGGGCTCCCCGGCGGCGAACAGGGCCGCACGCAGCTCTATATCTTCGGCGTAAACGGCGTGATTGCGCATGAAGCGACCCTCTCGGGCCGTGAAGCCACAATCAACGTCAGCACGCTCACCGACGGCGTCTATATCATCAAGGCCGTAGGCGAAAACAGCACAGCCGATGCCCGCTTCATCAAGCACTGATTTACACCTGCTATCTTAATCCAATATCCTCCTTCGCCCGATGGCGAAGGAGGATATTATTGTTTTTTAGGGATTATTGGAAGGAATTGGATAGCGGGAAGCCGGCGGATGTGAGTTTTTATTCGTACTTTCGCAAAGTTAAAAATGAGATAAGACATTTAGGCTACCAAAAACAGGGAGTGTGTTACAAAATTCCTTGGAAGTAGGGACGCACGGTTCGTGCGTTCAAGTATACAAATTAAATTTCAGCCAATTATACGGACGCACCAACTGCGCGTCCCTACGATTTAATAACCAACCATTTAGACAAATCTATACCGAATGAAGAATGCAATAAAGAAGTTTAAGGGCTGGGGGCTGCTGCCCCGGATTATCATCGCTATCGCGGCAGGCGTGGGCGTGGGACTCGTCGCTCCCGAATGGCTGGCGCGCACGGCGGCAACGTTCAACGCCATTTTCGGCGAGTTCCTCGGATTCTGCATCCCGCTGATTATCCTCGGATTCGTGGCTCCGGCCATCGCCGACATCGGTGTGCGTGCCGGCAAGATGCTCGTAGCCACAATCGCCCTGGCCTACGGCTTCACGCTCATGGCAGGGTTCGGCGCCTACTTCACGGGCGTCTGGCTCTTCCCTTCGATGATTGAGCCGGCGAGCTACGTGGCTCAGGAGGCCCAGGCGGTGCGGATTCAGCCCTACTTCACCATCGCCATGCCTGCGGCGCTCACCGTAATGTCGGCCCTACTGCTTGCCTTCATCACCGGACTGGGCACCGCCTTTCTCCCTACCGAGGGTCTAAAACGGCTGCTGGGCGAGTTCCGCTCGATAATCGACATGCTGATACGCAAGGCGATAGTGCCGCTCCTCCCCTACTATATATTCTGCATCTTCCTCAACATGGCCGTGACCGGCGAGGTTGCCACCGTGGCGTCGACGTTCATCAAGATTATCGCAGTGATATTCGTGCTCCATGTGGCGGTGCTCCTGTTCCAGTACTCCGTGGCCGCGCCCTTCTCCACCACCACTCGCAACCCGCTGCGGCTGCTGTGGTCGATGATGCCCGCGTATTTCACGGCGCTTGGTACTCAGTCGTCAGCCGCCACCATCCCGGTGACACTCGAACGCACAATCGCCATGGGCGTGGACCGCGACGTGGCGGGATTCACCGTGCCGCTCTGCGCCACAATCCACATGTCGGGGTCGGCGCTGAAGCTCACCGCATGCGCCCTCGCCCTGATGATAGCCCACGGCATGCCATACACCACCGGGATGTTCGCCGGATTCATAGCGATGCTCGGAGTGACCATCGTGGCCGCACCGGGTGTACCCGGAGGCGCCGTGATGGCCGCCCTCGGGTTGTTTACTTCACTGTTGGGATTTACGCAGGCCGACTGCGCGCTGATGATAGCGCTCTACATAGCCATGGACTCATTCGGCACGGCCTGCAACGTGACCGGCGACGGCGCCATCTCGATAATAATCAACCGTTGGTTCGGCCGTCGGCCTCAGCCGAACCGGAATCAGACGGCTGAAGCATAGCGAGGAACTGCTGCTCGTCAATGATGGGGATACCGAGCGAAGCCGCCTTCTCGCGCTTGGCCGGACCCATATTATCGCCTGCGAGCACATAGTCGGTCTTCTTGGAAATCGAGCCGACGTTCTTGCCGCCGTTAAGCTCAATCATTGCCTTGTATTCATCGCGGCTGTGGAGGGCAAACACGCCCGAAATGACGAACGACTTACCCTGCAGCAGGTCAGTGCGCCCTTCGTTGGCCTCCTCCGACTGCCGCATCTGCAGCCCGGCGGCACGCAGACGCTCCACAATCGACCGGTTGATGGGATTCCCGAAATAGTCGACGATGCTTTCGGCGATGCGCGGCCCGATATCCTTCGTGGCAGCCAGGTCGGCGGCCGAAGCCGCCATGAGCGTATCGATGTCGGGGAACGCCCGAGCCACCTTTTTGGCCACGGTATCGCCCACGTATGGAATCGAGAGCGCATAAATCACGCGGTCGTAGGGCACGGACGTAGTAGCCCGAATGCTTTCTACCGCACGCTCGGCCGAGCGACGGCCGAACCCTTCGAGGCGTTCCAGCTGCGAGGGCTGAAGATCGTAGAGGTCAGCGATATTGCGCACCAGGCCGGCGTCGTAGAGCTGCTGGGCAGTCTCCTCGCCTATCCCCTCGATATTCATCATCTTGCGGCCCACGAAATGCTCCACACGTCCGGCAATCTGCGGCGGACAGTTGAACTTGTCGGGGCACTGCCATGCGGCCTCCCCCTCAATACGTACAAGCGGCGCACCGCACGCCGGGCAGTGGCTGACGAACTCAATAGGCCGCGCACCAGGCTGACGCTGCGAGGCGTCGACACCCGTAATCTTAGGGATAATCTCACCACCCTTCTCAACGTAGAGCATATCCCCTTCGTGGATGCCGAGACCCTTGATAATATCTTCATTATGGAGCGACGCGCGCTTTACAATCGTGCCCGAAAGGAGCACCGGCTCAAGATTGGCCACCGGTGTGACGATGCCCATGCGACCCACCTCGAACGAAACAAAGCGCAGACGCGTCAGCGCCCTTTCGGCGGCGAACTTATAGGCCATGGCCCAGCGCGGCGACTTGGCCGTATAGCCCAGGTTAAGCTGCTGGCGCAGCGAGTCGACCTTGAACACCAGGCCGTCGGTAGCCACGGGAAGCGAACGGCGCGCCTCGTCCCAATGGGTTATGAAATCGTCGACCTCCTTGAGCGAATGGAGGCGCGTCATGATGTCCGACACCTTGAAGCCCCAGCTCCGGGCAGCCATCATATTGTCGAAATGATTGTCGAACGGCAGCTCCGGACCGAGCAGATAATAGAAATACGCATCGAGACCGCGTCGGGCCACCTCGCGCGAGTTCTGCGTTTTCAGTGTGCCGGAAGCGGCGTTGCGCGGATTGGCGAAAAGCGGTTCCTCGTTGAACTCGCGCTCGCGGTTAAGCCGCTCGAAAGCGCTCCAGGGCATGAGAATCTCGCCGCGGATTTCGAAAAAGTCGGGCCACCCCTCGCCTTGCAACTGCAGAGGGATACTGCGGATGGTCTTCACATTTTCAGTGACGATGTCGCCGCGTTCGCCGTCGCCGCGGGTCACGGCGCGCACCAGGCGCCCGTGCTCATAGATAAGCGAAATCGACGTGCCGTCGAACTTCATCTCGCCCACAATTGTGAACTCCTCGCCACCGAGACCGGAGCGCACGCGGTCGAACCAGTCGTCGACATCGGCGATGCTGTAGGTATTGCCCAGCGAAAGCATCGGAAAGATATGCTCGGTCTGCTCGAATGCTCCCGAGAGGTCGCTGCCCACGCGCTGAGTGGGCGAAAGCGGGTCGGCCATATCGGGATTCTCGGCCTCAAGCCGCTCAAGCTCCTTGAGGAGCATGTCGAACTCACGGTCGGAAATCTCCGGCGCGTTGAGCACATAGTAAGCATGGTTATGGTGGTTCAGCTCGGAGCGGAGCTGAAGGATGCGTTGCTGGTCGGCGGTCATTGCATGTTCATTTTAAGATAATTGAGAGCGCGGAGCACATTGCAGAGCGGAGCGCTCCAGTAGTTGCGGAAATCATCGGCCATAACGGCGAGAGCACCGTTGACCTTCTCGTCGGTGGCCTCGCGGATGGAATTGATGAAATCGTAGAGCACCTGGAAAATGTCGGCCAACCCCTCGGAGATGCTTGCCGCCACGGGAGTGTCGGAATACTTCATATCCTCCTCGAAAACCTCGAGATATACATCGTATTCGCCGAAAAGGCCTTCCATGCTGCGGCGCACCGACTCGTAATAATCCTCTTCGAGCACGCGCTCGATGTAGGTATCGTCGAACGAGAGCGAAACCGTGCGGAGGTCGGTGGCTGCGATATATATACGCGGAAGCAGATGGAGCATCGTGTCGAGAAACTCGTCGCGCTGACTCTCGCGTGCGTTTTCCACGGCAATGCAGAATTCATTGCAGAGACCGATAAAGGCTATCGAGTTGGAATTTAAAGATGTATTCATTTTGTTTGCTGGTATTCTATTTGCAGGCTCCGGGGCTGGCGCCGTAAAGGCCATGCTCCACGATATAATTCTCTACGCCCGGAGGGAGGAGATTGTTCACCGGGGCCCCCTCCGCCAGGAGGCGGCGCAATTCGGTACTGGATACATCGAACGTTTCCATCTCCACACACCCCTCGCGCGGGAATCCAGGACGCGGATATACGATTGGGCTGAAATGCTCCCAGATATATTCGTGCTGCCGCCAGCGGTCGAAAATCGCCAGATTGTCGGCACCGATAATAAGGCGGAAACGATGCTGAGGATAGCGGGATGCGAGCAGACGGAGCGTATCGACTGTATACGACGGACGCGGCATGGACAGCTCCACATCACAAGCGTGCAGACGGGGATTCCCCTCGCAGGCGATGCACAGCATGGTCATGCGGTCGGCGTCGGAGGCCATCGCGCTGCCGAGATGCTTAAGAGGATTCTGCGGCGAAAGCACCATCCACACCTCGTCGACAAGTCCGCGCTTCACCATGGCATCGGCCAGACCGATGTGGCCGCAGTGAACGGGGTTGAACGAGCCGCCGAAAACGCCTATCTCCATCGCGGGCATATAATTCTTGCGGACAACGGAGCTGTTCAGGCTTCGATGAAATTCTTCATCAGCGTCTCGACCTCGGCTATGGCCTCGGGAAGAGTGTCGTTGACCACCACATGGTCGTAGTCGCCACGATACTGCATCTCGAAGTCGGCGCGGCCCACGCGCTCGGCTATTTCGGCCGGACCCTCACTGCCACGGCCTTCGAGACGGCGGCGCAGCTCCTCAAGACTCGGGGGTGCGATGAAGATACTCATGGCGTCGTCGCCGAACTGCTTCTTGACGTTCACACCACCCTTAACGTCGATGTCAAGAATCACGTTGTGGCCGGCATCGACCCGATTCTGGATTTCGCTGCGGAGCGTGCCGTAGTAGCGGCCGGGATACACCTGCTCATATTCCACGAAAGCGCCCTCGGCGATAAGGTCGCGGAACTGCTGGTCGGTGAGGAAATGGTAGTTTACGCCGTCGACCTCCCCCTCGCGCGGATGGCGGTTGGTGGCCGAAACGGAAAACTGAAGGTCGAGCTCTCCGCGGTCCATGATGTCGCCGATAATCGTCGACTTGCCGCACCCAGACGGAGCGGAGATTATTATTAACTTACCCTTTTTCATAGGTCGGAAGTATCTTAGAGACTTTCTTAATTGGAATGTTTGCTGCAAAGGCTGAGATTTACATGGCGTTGAGCACCTGCTCCTTGATCTGCTCGAGTTCATCCTTCATCTTCACCACCAGAATCTGCATTTCGGCATGATTGCTCTTCGAGCCCATGGTGTTGATTTCACGGCCCATCTCCTGAGCGATGAAACCGAGTTTCTTGCCCTGGCCCTGCGGTCCGGCGAGCGTTTCGAGGAAGTAGTCGAGGTGCTGGCGCAGCCGCTGTTTCTCCTCGTTGATGTCGAGTTTCTCGATGTAGAAAATCATTTCCTGCTCGAGGCGCCCCTTATCGTAGTCTACTTTGGGTATGGAAGCAAGGCCATCGGTGATGCGCGTACGGATCTTTACAAGACGCTCCGTCTCGTAGCGCGGCACCTCGGCGAGCAAGTCGGCGATACGGGCGATGCGCACGCCGAAGAACTCCTCCAGCTTTTTCCCCTCCACAGCGCGATAGGCGCAGATAGAGTCAAGCGCCGCATCGAGCGCCTGCATCACGGCATCGCGCTCCTCGCCGCTGATTTCCTCCACGGTATCGCTCTTCACGGCATCGGGGAAACGCAGCAGCGTGGCATACCAGTCGTCGGGCTGCGGAAGCCCGAGTTCGGCCGCCATGGCCTCGATCTGCTTCTTATACCCGCGCAGGGCCGGCAGATTGAGCTGTACGGCTCCCGATTCGTCGGTGGTCTCCACATGCATCGTCAGTTCAACCTTGCCACGCTCCAGACGCCGGGCGGCGACGTTGCGCACATCGGCCTCAAGCTGACGATAGCCCGAGGGGATGCGGACGGTAAGATCCATCTGCTTGCTGTTGAGCGATTTTATTTCAAAAGTAAACTTTTTGGACCCGTAAGTACCCACGGCACTACCGAATCCTGTCATCGATAATAGCATAGTGCTGAATATCCTTCGTTTTGATTGGTTTTCTCGCGGCGAACCCCGGCGAGACGGCGCCGGAGCTGAATTTGCCTTTTTCTTTATCGCAAAATTAACGAAAATCAGCCGAAACACGCTAACTTTGCATAGAAAAAATTTCCCGACATGCCAACAATACTGAATATAGAGACATCGACCGAGGTATGCTCGGTAGCACTGACGGCTGAAGGCGCCGTGCTCGAGCACTTCGAGGAATTTCAGGGGCGCAACCACGCCACAGTGCTCAGCGGATTCTTAAAAGGGTGCCTCGACCATCTGCGGCGCCACGAAATGAAACTCGACGCCATAGCCGTATCCATCGGCCCCGGCAGCTACACAGGCCTGCGCATCGGCCTGAGCGAGGCCAAAGGACTTGCGTATGCCCTCGACGTGCCGCTGATAGGCGTCGACACTCTGAAAATCATGGCCGTCAACGTGATGTTCGCCAACGACGTGGAGCCCGACACGCTTTTCGCCCCGATGATCGATGCCCGCCGCATGGAAGTCTACACCGCCGTCTACGACCTTGCGCTGAATACTCTCGCCGCCCCCACCCCGCTCATCCTCCAACCCGATTCATATTCAAAATGGCTCGCCGAACGGAAAGTGCTCTTCTTCGGCAACGGAAGCGACAAAGCGCGCCCGCTTTTCGAATCCAACCCCAACGCCACATTCATCGCCGATGTCTCTCCCCTTGCGGTCGATATGATGCCGCTTGCCACGCAGGCCTATCTGCGCGGCGACTTCCTCGATCTGGCCTACAGCGTGCCGGCCTACCTGAAAGAATTCCAGGCGACCAAGCCCCGGCAGCTCATCTGAAACATCGGCACTATAATAAAGAAGTCATTTACACTTTTGCTTAAATGAATTCATCGAATTGCCTTGCTGCCTCCACCTATACCAACTTCCAAGTCGGTGATTTTCGGCGGACTACATATGTACATGCTAAAAATTTGGGGATTATTGACAATTGTCGATTATCACATTTGGGGATTATTGACATTTTCAGCCAAATAAATCAGGGGATTATTGACAAATAGCAATTAATCTATTTGGGGATTATTGACAAAATGACTATCTTTGCGTTCGAGTCACATCCCGACATTATGAGATTCAAACGCAAACTATACACAGAGATGCTTCAATGGAAGCAGGATAGCAATGGAGCGTCGGCTCTTCTGATTAAGGGAGCAAGGCGTGTTGGCAAATCAACTCTTGCAAAGGAGTTTGCCAAGCATGAGTATGACAGTTTCATTGCGATAGATTTCGTCAAATGCAGTAAAGAAGTCAGGGATTTGTTTGATGACATTTCCGACCTTGACTATATCTTCATGCGCCTTCAGATGATGTATAAGGTAACGCTCAAAACCCGCGCCTCTGTAATTATATTTGATGAAGTTCAAAAATGTCCAAATGCACGTCAGGCCATTAAGTATCTCGTTGAAGACGGAAGATACGACTATATAGAAACAGGTTCTTTGCTTTCAATCAAGCAGAATGTAAAAAATATCATCATACCGAGCGAGGAGGATGAACTTACATTGAACCCGCTCGATTATGAAGAATTCAAATGGGCACTCGGTGACGAAGTTTCAATCCCCATGTTGCGTCAATTCTTTGAGAAACGCAAAAGTATGGGCGACGAGACCAACAGGAATCTTATGAGAGATTTCCGTCTATATATGCTTGTAGGCGGTATGCCTCAGGCGGTTAAGACATATCTTGAAACTAAAAATATGGGGAAGGTCGATCAAGCGAAGAGACGAATTATCCGGCTCTATGAAAAGGATTTTATGAAAATCGACCCTACAGGTATGGCATCTAAATTATTTATGGCTATTCCGTCGGAATTGACACGAAATGCTTCTCGATATACTGTCAATGCCCCGACTGATGGAGAAGGAAGGCACGACCGTTTGAGGGAAATTATTTTCGATATGCAGGACTCGATGGTCGTCAATATGGCTTCCCATGCCAATGATCCAAATGTTGGTATGGCTATGCATAAAGACACCGATAGATATAAGATGTTTATGGCTGACACCGGTCTTTTCATCACTCTTGCGTTCTGGGATAAGAAATTCACCGAGAACATCATTTATGAAAAACTACTATCAGATAAACTGAGTGCCGACCTCGGATATGTATATGAGAATATCGTTGCCCAGATGCTGAAAGCCAATGGTCACGAACTATATTACTATACATGGCCCTCAGAGACGAGCAACCATCTTTACGAGATTGATTTTCTTCTTTCAAACGGAACAAAAGTGGATCCCATAGAAGTCAAATCGTCCGGCTATAAGACCCATAAATCACTTGATCTTTTCTGTAAGAAATTCTCTTCGCGTGTAAATAAGAGCTACCTTATCTATACAAAAGATTTACGAAGAGAGGAAAGTATAATGTACCTACCGGTGTATATGACCCAGTTTCTTTAATATGGATGATTATTCAACTGAGTAATTATGGCGAAATATTGATATCGGGCTTGCGGGATATTTAAGGTATGTAGCTCCCAATCCCCGTAGAAAAAATAGTCCTGCGTAACTTGCACTTGTGAGCTACGCACTTTTCACGTAGCCGTTCAGTTACGACAGGATATTTTTCTGAGGCAAAGGTAAACCTTTTTGTGCTAAATGACAAGCTAAGACCTCCTCATTCGTAAAGCTAACACCACTACATCGCCTCTCCGAGGCTTAGATGTTAATGATTATGTTAAACCCCAGGCTCGGCCTACGGCCTTCACCTGGGGTTTAACATAATCTCGGCCCTCCGGACCTCCGAGGATAATATTGTATAACTTAACGAATCTGCTTGGCAACAGACCCATCAGCACGGCGAATGACCGTCAGACCGCGGTAATCATCGCTCACAGGTCGACCTTCCAGGTCATAACGAGCTACAATGGGACTTTCGCTATCGGATGCGCAGACCGAATCAACGCCGGTCAAGATTTCATTCGTAAAATACTTGAAATTCGGCCAAACCGGCGTTCCATACACCTTGTCAGCATCCTTATACTTCGGAATGCTATTTACCGGCACCGTCAACGCGACATTCTCATAGTGTGGAGATGCGAATGTCCCGGCCGAAGCGTAATCTTCCCCAGGGTCTTCACCAGGAATCTCCTGAACGAACGGAGGTTCAAGAGCGTGAACCGTTATTTCTTCGAGTGCTTCACACGCCATGAAACATCCGCCTCCGATAGACTGAATACCAGAACCGATTTCAACCGTTTTCAATGCGGTACATCCATAAAACGCTGTCGGTTCTATAATCCTGACAGTGTTTGGAATTGCTATTGAAGTCAATTTCTCACATTGAAAAAAAGCTGACTGCTTGATCATTTCCAGTCCATCGTGCAATTCTACATCCTTAAGGCCGGAAACCGCAAAAGAATACGATCCTAAAGCCTTGACATTTTCAGGTATATCAATTGATTCGAGAGCATAGCAACCATAAAACGCATAATCTCCTATATCGGTAAGGGATTGGGGCAAACTTACGGACGTTAGAGCCATACACCCGAAAAATGTCCACTCGCCAATGGAAGCAACACCCTCCGGAATATCAACCTTTTCAAGATTCATACATGCGCTAAAAGCAGACGGCCCTATCTCATCTACTGTTAACGGAATAACTACCTCCTTTAAATTATTACAAGAATAGAACGCGGAGTCTCCTATTTTTGTAACGCCCTCCGGAAAAACCATCGAAGTAATTTCATAGCAGCTTCTAAATGCACGTACACCTATGGTTTTCAGGGAAGATGGGAGCGTTACTGACACAAGGTTTTCACCACACCCATAAAACATTGAATCCGCTACTTCCGTGATTCCTTCCTCAAGAATAGCCTCCTTAAGGTTATTGCAATTATGGAAAGCGCTGCCCTTTATATTCTTTATCGTCGCAGGAATAGTAACTTTGGTAATATAACTATTGCTGAATGCAGACCAGCCAATTTGAGTGACATCGTATGTCTTGTTATCAAAGGATGCCTGCGCCGGAATTACAATCTCACCGGTATAGGTTTCTTCACCCGAAACATTAGGATAGGAGACGAAAGTCACCTCCACAGTTTTTGAGTCCTCATCCAGAATATTGTAGTAGAATCCGGCAGCCTCAAAATCATAGGCAAGAGAAGAGCGATTTGCAAGCAGAAAAGTGGCGGCAAGGAGAATGCGCCGCAAAATTACAGTTGTTTTCATATGAATAACATTTACTTCAGAATATATAGTGCAAATTATACGTGTGAGAATATGATTACCAGCAACATGCAAAAATTCGTATAAGTATAAAACAACAGATTACAAAATTAGTAACTATGGGCCAAATTACCCCCCCGATAATTTAAATTATGTTAATATACTTAAACCATCTTTAAATATATACGCCAGCGTATCTCTTTACAAGCAGACTGCCAAGCAGTTGGACCGAGCCAGTAGCAAATAAATATATAACGGCTATTACGATTGAATTATACGCCGTCCACGCTAACATTTGAGGCTTGAGGATGGGGCTTTTCGCGAAATTTTGCGTAAATTTGCACATCTGATAAAAACAACTGATACTCAAAAATATGGCAACAAAACCGTTTCACTACCAGGAAATGTTTCCGCTCGGTCCGGACACCACGGAATACTATCATCTGACCTCCGAATACGTCCATACCGAAAACTGGGGCGGCCATGAATTTCTTGTCGTAGACCCGGAAGCTCTGACCGTACTCACTCGTCAGGCCACCCACGACAACGCATTCATGCTGCGCCGCGAACACAACAAGATGCTCGCCAAGATTCTTGCCGATCCCGAGGCATCCTCCAACGACAAATTCGTGGCCCTCACCATGCTCCGCAACGCCGAAGTAGCCGCCAAAGGGCAGCTCCCTTTCTGCCAGGATACCGGTACAGCCATCGTTCACGCAGAGAAGGGCCAGAACGTATTCACCGGCTGCAATGACGAGGAACGCATCTCCAAGGGCGTCTACGACACCTATACCACCGACAATCTGCGCTACTCGCAGAACGCACCGCTCACCATGTACGACGAGGTGAACACCGGATGCAACCTTCCCGCTCAGATTGACATCCACGCCACCGAAGGCAATGAATACCATTTCGTATTCGTGGCCAAGGGCGGAGGTTCGGCCAACAAGACTTACCTCTATCAGGAAACGAAGGCCATCATCAACCCCAAGACCCTCGTTCCCTTCCTTGTGGAGAAGATGAAAACCCTCGGCACAGCCGCCTGCCCTCCCTACCATATCGCTTTCGTAATCGGAGGCACCTCGGCCGAGAAGAACCTCGAGACCGTGAAAAAAGCCTCGATCAAATACTACGACAACCTCCCCACCAAGGGGAACGAATACGGCCACGCGTTCCGCGACATCGAACTTGAGAACGAACTCAAGAAGGCCTCCGAGCAGATCGGCCTCGGCGCACAGTTCGGCGGAAAATATTTCGCCCACGACATCCGTGTGATCCGTCTGCCGCGCCACGGTGCCTCCTGCCCCATCGGCATGGGTGTAAGCTGCTCAGCCGACCGCAACGTAAAAGCAAAAATCAACAAGGATGGTCTCTGGATCGAACGCCTCGACGCCAATCCAGGCGAACTCATCCCCGAAGAGCTCCGCAACGCAGGCGAAGGCGACGTAGTGAAAATCGACCTCAACCGCCCGATGTCCGAAGTGCTCGCCGAACTCGACAAATTCCCCGTTGCCACCCGTCTGAGCCTCAACGGCACCATCATCGTAGGCCGCGACATCGCCCACGCCAAAATCAAGGAGCGCCTCGACGCCGGCGAGCCGATGCCTGACTATCTCAAGAACCACCCGATTTACTATGCCGGTCCGGCCAAGACCCCGAAGGGGATGGCATCCGGCTCGTTCGGTCCGACAACAGCCGGCCGCATGGACCCGTACGTCGACCAGTTCCAGAAAGCCGGAGGCTCGATGATCATGATCGCCAAGGGTAACCGCAGCCAGCAGGTGACCGACGCCTGCAAGGCCAACGGCGGCTTCTATCTCGGCTCCATCGGCGGCCCCGCCGCCATCCTCGCCCAGAACTCCATAAAGAAAGTCGAGCTCCTCGAATACCCCGAACTCGGCATGGAAGCCATCTGGAAAATCGAGGTGGAGAACTTCCCCGCCTTCATTCTCGTGGACAACAAAGGCAACGACTTCTTCAAGCAGCTTCCGCAGCAGTGCGGAGCCTGCCCGCTCAACAAGTAACAACACAATAACATCCATCCATACATAAATGGCACATAAAGCATTACTTATGATTCTCGACGGATGGGGAATCGGCGACCGCTCGAAGAGCGACGCCATCTACACCGCCCATCCCGCCTACTGGAATCAGCTTCTCGAAAAATATCCCCACTCCGAACTTCAGACCTCCGGCGAAAACGTCGGCCTCCCCGACGGCCAGATGGGCAACTCGGAAGTAGGCCACCTCAACATCGGCGCAGGGCGCGTGGTATATCAGGACCTCGTGAAAATCAACAAAGCCATTGCCGACGGCTCGATTCTCAACAACCCCGAAATCAAAAACGCTTTCGGCTACGCCAAAGAACACGGCGTTGGCATCCACTTCATGGGTCTGACCTCGACCGGCGGCGTGCACTCCTCGTTCGACCATATTTTCGCCCTCTGCGATATCGCCAAGGAGTACGGTCTTGAGAAAGTGTTCCTGCACTGCTTCATGGACGGCCGTGACACCGACCCGCGCTCCGGCAAAGGCTTCATCGAGCAACTGACGGAGCACTGCAAGCAGACCGCCGGCACCATAGCCTCGATTATCGGCCGCTACTACGCCATGGACCGCGACAAACGCTGGGACCGCGTGAAAGTGGCCTACGACCTCCTCGTGGAGGGCAAAGGCAAGCAGACCACCGACATGGTTGAGGCCATGCAGGAGAGCTACGACGCCGACGTGACCGACGAATTCGTGCTCCCCATCAACAACTCGACCGTCGACGGCACCATCAAGCCCGGCGACGTGGTAATCTTCTTCAACTACCGCAACGACCGCGCCAAGGAACTCACCGTAGTACTCACCCAGCACGAGATGCCCGAAGAGGGGATGCACACGCTGCCCGGACTGCAGTACTACTGCATGACCCCTTACGACGCCTCGTTTACCGGCGTGCACATCCTCTTCCCCAAGGAGAATGTGGAGAACACCCTCGGCGAATACCTTGCCAACAACGGCAAAAAGCAGCTCCACATAGCCGAGACCGAGAAATACGCCCACGTGACCTTCTTCTTCAACGGCGGCCGCGAAGCCCCCTACGAAGGCGAGGAGCGTATCCTGGTTCCGTCGCCCAAGGTTGCCACCTACGACCTCAAGCCCGAAATGAGCGCCTATGAGGTTGCCGACAAACTGGCCGCCGCCATCCGCGAAGACAAATACGACTTCGTGGTCGTAAACTTCGCCAACGGTGACATGGTAGGTCATACCGGCGTATACGACGCCATCGAGAAAGCCGTAGCAGCAGTCGACAACTGCGTGAAGACCGTAGTTGAAGCCGCCAAAGCCACCGGCTACGAAACTATCATCATCGCCGACCACGGCAATGCGGACAACGCCGTAAACCCCGACGGAACGCCCAACACAGCCCACTCGCTCAACCCTGTGCCCTGCGTATACGTATCCGACAACGACAACGCCACCGTTGAGAACGGCCGTCTGGCCGACGTGGCACCCACCATCCTCCATATCCTGGGGATGCCCCAACCCGCCGAAATGACCGGCCACAACCTCGTGAAGCCCTAACACATCATATGAGTACATAAAAAAGCGGCGCCCGACGGCGCCGCTTTTTTGTTCTGTCTGCATGAACTCTAACTGCTAATCCTCAGGAATAACCTTCGTATGGTATAGCGGCTCGTTGGGGAAGAAATCGAAATAGCCGTAGGAACCAGAGTCGAACGCGATGCAGAAGGGGCCTCTAACCACCAGATTGTCGGCTGTAAGAATGACCGAATGAACCATACTTTCGGAATCGAGCGCAGGTTCGAGCCAATAAGCCTTACTGCGCGTACGAGGCGTTATAAACTCAGAGATTCCGAAATACGCGCGTTGAGAATTGCCGTCGGCAAACGTAGCATCGAAATTCAGCGCACCGCCGACTGCAAAATAATGCTTAAGGTTGAGTACCCTCACCGCAAGGTTGAGGTTTTCCGGATTAGTAAACAGATAATTGTTGCGGAAGCGCAGAATGCCAAGATCACGATTTATCAATTCATAGCCCTCAGGCAGGTTTCCTAAAGAAATGATATCGGCATAATCAGCATCGCGCTCCATATAAAACAATTCGTGAGGAACAATCTGAACATCATACGGATATTTCAGCGGATTGAAATAAGTCAGGTTCATGCGCGTATTCATCGGAAGCACCATCATCCATGGATATGGAATCGGTTTCATATATTCACGGAACCACATACGCGGAAGATTGTAATATACCGTAGCCTTATGCCCCACCTGAATCATGCGCGGTTCAAGAAGATAGTACTGACGGTAAATCTCACGTTCCAGCGCGATCGATAACGACCATACACCCGCCGCGCACCCATATCAAGCGTGTAGGGGCCGATTTTTGGACATTGGGAAACAACTATTCTAATGAATAAAATGCTTGACGATAGTTTAACGGTAAATATTTCAGAATTAGCTAAGGCTATTACCGACATTCAAAACAGGGCGATAGTAGAATACACACCATTAGTCAATGATATATGCAGTAGAAAGACTACAAAGGATGAGGTGGATCAAATACAATCTAATTACCTTATAATAATAAGGTGGAAGCATCTTCTTTTATACAACTACTATAAGCGCCCATATAAAAATTTTGCGAGAAATCCAAACAAAACGAGGTAATCTCTAATTAATTTCTTAACTTCGCAAACAAATTAAGAGTACTATGGATATTAAGAAACATATTACGGCTTTGGGATTTGTTCCAAAAAACGGAACGAATGGCATTTATCATAAAATATATGTTGATTATGCCATAGAGATTGATTTTGAAAAACAAAGCATTAACTACGGTAGTGGTATTACTGCCGATAGTAAGACTACTCAAAATTTTTCTGATGCGGAAAATTTTGTAGTACTTGAGTGTGTTGATAGATTACTCACAAAAGGATATAAGCCTCAGAACTTAATTCTTGAAAAGACTTGGCCGTCAGGACACGGTACATCTGGACGATTGGATATTTGTGTTAATCGCGAAGATGGTACACCATATATGCTTATCGAATGTAAGACATTTGGCAAGGAGTACAATAAGGAATTAGCAAGAATCCGTAAAGATGGAGGACAGCTATTTACTTATTTCCAATTATCTGGTGGTAAGGCTGATGTGCTAATGTTGTATGCATCAGAATTGAAAGGAAATAAGTTTGTCTATGTTAACGAGATTATCAAGATTGAAGATGATTATCGCAATGGTGATGTTAAAGACATTTATGAAAAATGGAATAAACTCACTAAGGATAACGGTATCTTCGATTCTTGGGTACAACCATATAATTTCCAGAGCAAGGCTTTAACAAAAGAACAGTTGAAGGAGATAAAAGCAGAGGATTCAAGCTTTATCTTCAATCGTTTTCTTGAAATTCTGCGTCACAATGTAGTATCTGACAAGGGTAATGCTTTTAACAAGATATTTACACTATTTTTGTGTAAGGTTTATGACGAAACAACCACAGGTGAGGGAGAAGAGTTAAAGTTCCAATGGCTTGAGGGTCGAGATAACCACGTAGATTTCCAACTTCGCTTGACAGACCTTTATCGTAAAGGTATGAAAAAGTTCTTGGATAGAACTGTTAGTGACTTCAACAATGAGGATTTCGACAAGCGTTGTGCAAATCTAACACCAGAGACAAAACAATATCTTCTTAAAGAGGTAAATAAACTCCGTCTTGAAAAGAATAACGAGTTTGCAATCAAGGAAGTATATGACAATGCCTCATTTGAGGAAAATGCAAAGGTTGTAAAAGAGGTTGTAGAGTTGATTCAGGGATACAGAATCAGATACAACAAGCGACAACAATATTTGTCAGACTTCTTTGAATTACTTCTTACTACTGGTCTCAAGCAGGAGGCTGGCCAGTATTTTACGCCTGTACCTATTGCACAATTTATCATAAAGAGTCTTCCTTTGGATTCTATTATGGCAGAGAAACTTTCTCGCAAGGATGGAGAGATTCTGCCATATATGATTGACTATGCGGCTGGTAGCGGACACTTTATCACAGAGTTTATGCACGAAATACAAGACATCATAAACGTCTGTGATACCTCTAAATATATTGAGGAGACAAGAAAGCACCTTATCAATTGGCAGAATTGTCATTTTGATTGGGCGACAGACTATGTATATGGCATAGAAAAGGATTATCGACTTGTAAAAGTTGGCAAGGTAGGATGTTATTTGCACGGTGACGGTTTGGCTAATGTTATCCTCAGCGATGGGCTTGCCAATTTTAGTAATAACAAGGAATACAAGGGAAAATTACGCAAGCAGGCTAATGATGGTCAAAAGGACAATCAGCAGTTCGACATAGTATTGAGTAACCCTCCGTATTCAGTTTCTTCATTCCGACAGACAACTCGCGATTATTATACAGAGCAAGATTTTGAGTTATATAACTCATTGACTGATAATAGTTCAGAAATAGAGTGCCTGTTTGTCGAGCGTACAAAGCAGTTGCTTAAGGATGGCGGTATAGCAGGTGTTATTCTTCCAAGTTCAATATTGAGTAATTGGGGCATCTATACAAAGGCTCGTGAGATTATATTGCAATACTTTGATATTGTCGCAATAGCAGAGTTGGGAAGCAATACCTTTATGGCTACCAACACAAATACTGTTGTATTGTTCCTACGCCGTAGAGATAATTATTTTGCAGCCAACACAAAGAATGCTGTTGATACATTCTTCTGCACATTAAATGATGTAACTATTAATGGCATAGAAACTCCTGCCTCAAAATATGTAGCTCATGTTTGGGAGGGACTTGATTATGCAGACTATGTTACATTGTTACAGAAATCGCCAAATGAAAGAGTAAAGGCACACGAAATATATGCAGAGTATAAAAAGAAAATCTCTGCAAAGAATGATGCTAAATTATATGAGGCAATCTTAAATATTGAGGCTGAAAAGCTTTGGTACTTTGTTTTGGCATATCCTCAAAAGGTTGTTATTGTAAAGAGCGGTGAGAAAGATATGGAGAAACGCTTTTTAGGCTATGAGTTCTCTAATCGTAGAGGTAACGAGGGTATCCACGCAATTCAAAAGGGTAAGAACATTGACGAGTGTACTAAACTTTTTGATGCTGATAGTTATGACAATCTTGAAAAGGCCAGCACATATGTGTATAGGGCTTTCAAGGGAGATTACACTTCGCCAATAGCAGAGGCAATACAGTCTCATATCAGTCGTATACCATTGACTGATATGTTTAATTTCAAGAGAGATTCTTTTGAAAAGAATTTGTCTTTGGTGGCAAAAAAAAAAGTAGAGTTCAATACTAAATGGGATAAACGTAGACTTGCTTCATTTTGTCAGACAAATCCAGGGAAAGACCAACTATCATCATTAGATGATTCTCATACGGTTTCATTTATTGAAATGTCATCAGTTTCCAATGATGGATGTATAACGTATAAGGAAGATAAGACTATTAAGCAACTCAAAAAGGGTAGTTACACCTTATTTCAAGATGAAGATATAATAATAGCCAAAATTACGCCTTGTATGGAAAATGGGAAGTGTGCATTGGCTAGAAATCTAACTAACGGTTTGGCAATGGGTAGTTCTGAATTTCATGTACTCAGAACTAATAATGACATTGTTATTAATGACTATCTATTTCATTTGTTAAATCGACAGATTGTCAGAGATTTTGCGGAGCAAAATATGACAGGCACAAGCGGTCATAGAAGAGTTCCCATAAAATGGTATGAAGACTTGGATATTCCCGTTCCTCCTATTGATGTTCAGAAGCAGATTATAGAGGAAATAGCCAAAGTTGACAAGTCTGTTTCGGGTGCTATGTTGCAGATTGATAAGTGTGAAAGTGATATAGAGAGCTTGCTATCTTCATTAAATTTTGCAGATAGTACGCTAAATACTATTGCTCCATTTGCTACTAAGTCTATTAAGTATAGCGATATAGAGTCTGAAACATATATTACAACTGATAATATGCTTCAGAATAAATTGGGCGTTCGTCCTTTTGAAGGAGTTGCAAATATATCATCTATCACCGAATATAAGCCAGAGGATATACTGATTTCAAATATTCGTCCATATCTTAAAAAGATTTGGTTTGCAGACAAGGAGGGTGGATGCTCGAAAGATGTTCTTGTGCTAAGGTCTGCCGACACGAGTAAATATCTTCCCAAGTATATCTTCTATATGCTTCGTAGAGATGCCTTCTTTGACTATGTGATGGAGGGTAAAAAGGGTATTAAGATGCCACGAGGCAACAAGGAGGATATAATGAAGTACAAAATCCCGATGCCTAACATTGATGAACAAAAACGCATCATAGCCCAGATAGAAGCATTAGAATTAGAGATTACTAAGGCTCGCACTTTAATTGAAAATGCTGCGAGTGAGAAACAAGCAATACTTGATAAATATTTGTAATTATGGAAACAGCTGGTGCTATACAGGAAACATATAATAACCTAACGTGGGGAAAAAGAATATAACTAAATATAGTTGGTTGCAATGATTATCAGCTATTTAGCAAATTGCGAAATTTGATTGATTTGTGGCTTTTTCTACTTATTTTCGCATTTAGTACACAATTAGTACATTTCGATTGTTAATAGAAGTTGAGGGCGATTTTCACGTTTCGCAACGTGTGGCTACCTTTGCTTTACAACCACAAAATTACTCTATTAATGGCGAAAATCCAAACACGGAACAAACAAAATCCGAAACTGCAACAGTCCGAGCTGAAAGACGGTCGGGCGAGCCTTTATCTGGAATATTACCTCGGACGCACCGAAACTCCCGTGCTTGACGATGAGGGAAACCAAGTCTATTACACCACCGGGGCAATGGCGGGAAAAACCAAATACAAGGTCAAGCACGACCGCCGAAAAGAAAACCTCAATCTATACATCTGGATACATCCGAGAAATCTACAAGAGAGGACACAGAACAAGAACACCCTCGCACTCGCCGAGAAGATACGCTTTGAGCGTGAGCAGGCGTTTTTGGAGGATAGAGCCGGATATAGGTTGAAGAAAGACAGGCAGACCAACTTTCTCGCATATTTCAAAGAGAAATGTGAATCCGAGAGGTTCACCTACTATGTTCGCAAATCGGTCGTTCAGACCTATAACCGCTTCATCCGTTTCCTCAAAGAAACTCCGAGATACAGCAAGTATGACAAGTTCCTGCACATGGAGACCGTGACACCCGAACTTGTGATGAAGTTCGCAGACTTTCTCCGAGCCAACGGCAAGGGTGAGGGACCAAACAAGATGTACCATTATTTCAAGCGGATTGTCCTTGACGCTATCGAGGACGGTTTGATGAGGGTCAATCCATGCAAGGGTATATCCGTAAAGCATGACCGCAACCAAGTGAAAAAGGAGGTTCTTACTCTTGACGAGGTAAGAACGCTTGTCAACACCCACTATGAGGGTGAACACAAGGAGGTGCAGAGGGCATTTATTTTCACTCTCTTCACAAGCATACGCTGGTGTGATGTGAAACTGCTGACATACGGAAATGTTGACGCCACCACACGCACACTGCGTTTCAACCAGAAGAAAGTCGAATCAAGGAGCGCACACAGTGCCGTGTCGTTCCCCCTTAACGATGATTTGCTCTCTTTGATAGGCAAACCGTCAGAGCCATACGACCCCAATGAGCCGATATTCAAACTGCCCAACTATTCAACCTGCAACAAGCACCTCAAACGGTGGATTAAGGAAGCGGGGATAACGAAGTGGATTTCATGGCACTGCGGTCGCCATTCATTCGCAGTCAATATGCTTGACAACGGTGTCAACATAAAGACGGTATCGGAACTTATGGGGCATTGCGGAATATCCACCACCGAGAAATATCTCCATGTCTTCGACAGGCAGAAAATGGATGCCGTCAACAGCCTCGGCTCTATCGGCTATGCTATGCCGTAGTTTTTACACCGTGGCATTTTTGGCACTTTGGCATTTTGGGAACTCTCCGACCGACATCGGAAGGTTCTTCCTTTTTTCGGTGGTCACCATCTATTGATTTTGGTTTGGTTCAGTACGGGGGTGTATATATAAGACTAAACCAAACCATAAGGCTTAGGGGCGATGAAAAGAAAAATCAGCGTAAAGGCTTTGCACTTTCTGCATTTTCTGCATTTTGGGACTTGAAAATGCAGGAAATGCAGATAGTGTGGCGAAATCCGTCAACATTTTTCAGGATTACCCCATTGCACACCTTGCACTCTGACACACTTTGAAAATGCCAAAGTGTCAAAAATGCCACGGGGTAATATTGGAATAACGCAGATACCATACTCCCTTATTCCTTGATGAAGTTGACCCTTGATTGTGCAAAAGTGCAAAGAATGCAAGGGGTGACAACGAGAAAACAATAAGATACGGCAACGAGAAAAAAGACGGGATTTTCGTAGTTGGGCAAGATACCTTTTGAGTTTCTCAAAAGGCTGTGTATGCTCCCGACGGTCGGTTGATGCCATTATAGTGACTGCGGTCATTACAATGACGAAAGGCAACGAGAAAAAAGGAGTGCAAGGATATGTTTCGGGATTCCTTTTTCTCCGAAAAGCCACCGCCGAAACCGCAGTCACGGCCGTGACCGCTCTTTGTTTTTCTCATTGCCATAAGAGGTCGTTTTAGGGTGGAGCGAGTTTATGTTTAGGTATTACCAGTAATCCCAAAACGCTCCACCTATCATCTCCCGATAACGCCCTCTAACATCAATGATGAAATGACTGAATAACAAAGTGACCAATCATCCGGATGATTAAATGATTAGATGAATTGATGACTGAATGATTAATCATTTAAATGACAAAATGACTGAGTGATTAATCATCTAATCATTCAGTCATTTAATCATTCAGTCACTCCCTAAATCAATATCAAAGCCAATGCAAAATACAACTACAACACCGTCATGGAAATTACACAGACAGGAAATTCCTTAGCATATTAGGGAATTTTCCGAGCCGCATTGACAAGTCAACGCTGAAAATATCCCAAATATGCCAAAGGTCAACCTTTGGAAACCTCTCCTTTACTTTCTCATCATTGAAACAAAAGCTTTGACATCTATGTCCAATGTCTGATTATTTCGCAAGAACCAATCAATGTAATTTGGATCGATTGCAAAAATTTCTCGAAAAGTTTTTCCTTTATACTTTCCAAAAGAAATCACGTCATCGGGAGTTGCCTTTGGAAAAACTCGAGTTATTTCGTCCTCAATAATACGCTCTCTATCCGATGTGTTTTCAGGGATGTTTAGCAGTTGGTCGAAATCAACCCTAAAATAATGGTCTTTCTCCATTAGCCAAAAGATATATTTTGGGTCTTGGGAATATATCTCTTTTATCGTCTTGCCTTTGTATTTTCCAAACTCAATAACATAGTCGGGATTTCGAATGGGGAATATTTCGTTCATGTCAACTCCGGGGACATCAAGAAGAACCCATTCTCCACATCCTGCGCAGGGGATTTCCTCATCTTTGATATTTGGATAGCACCCTTGTCTATAACTATCATCCGGCTTACCATCCACAAAGCATTTACCATAAGCCTTACCATACTTACCCCGTGGCTTTACAGTTTCAACTAAAAAAGTTCTATCTCGATTAGGGTCATGACGTCTTTCTTCGCTTGAAGAACGAGCCAACCCCAACTCACACCTTTTTACCAAGAATGGGGTTCTCTTGCCAATGTTATAGTATATGCTGAATATATTATCGCTTGGATACATATGCTATTTTTTAGAATTGAACAAAGGCTTTAGTGCGCTTTGAATTGCTTTACGAACATCATCAGCTTCCGTTTCACCTTGACCCTCTGCCGTACAGGTACAAATTGGACGCTGTGTATATGCTGATATAAACTGAATTGTAACCTCAATAGAATATCCGAGGTTGACATTTCTGCGCCCAGTTTCTCCAAAGTTCACAATCATTGTTTCCTTTGCGTTGTTAGGGTTCACCTCATTGACTTGGATAAATCCATTCTTAAAAAGGATACCCGATATTAAAGAGGCTGGGTTAATGGATTTGGTTGTTCCTCCATAAACGCCATATTGATTGCCATAAACTCCGGCACTTGACGTGTAATCACCAGTTGGAGATATATAGAAATATCGATAATTATCAATGGAGTCATCGTAAGTATGGATGACAGGAGGACGCATAGACGCACACCCGCTCAACATACAGATTGCCAATAAAGATATTATGCTTATGTAAGCGTGCTTATAAATCCTCTCCATTTGCACGATTGTATTCGTTATCATAGAACATGGTGATATAATATTTGCCATAGAGTTCAGAAATCATAAACCATACTGGCTTTTTGGAACACAAATCCATCATATAATCAAACGATATTTTCATTAGCTCCTTTTGCATTTCCTCAGTTGGATTCGCAAGTTCTTCTGCCGTATATTTCTTCAAGATTATGGGCATTAGTTTTTCTCGCAATAACGTAGTGTCTGACAATTCTGCCGGTTGCTGATAGAAGATAGCCTCATATCGTTTGTTCTTTACGCTGATATTGTAGGATATGTCTTCATCATCAGGTATAAGTTCATTCCCTAAAGACATATATTTAGGGTTCTTTTCAAACTGCTGTATTAGTCTGTTGAATCGGATTTGGATTGAACGCTCGTCCACATTATTGGCATCGCATACCATTATTCGGCACACTTTATCGCCATTTGTTGCAATGTGGATATTTACGTCCATCCCATTAAATTTCCCCTCCAAAACATCCTTGTTATAAGAATTGGCATGAAATCCTTTGGCCTTTAACTTTTGAATCATTGCCGATTTAGAGCCGTCAACAGGAATTCCGAGGAACTGCGTTACGTCTTGTTGGGCGTATGCACATATCGCAACCAAAACGACGATAACGCCTGCTATTATCTTTTTCATATTCTGATGTAAGCGCACCTCAGTTACCATAAGTGCAATTAAAAACCAAGAAGCGTGGAACTGTAATGCCACGTCTTAATGCGAAGGTGGTAGGAATACCTTGATGAGCAGATGTGGGAATAACAGCCCCACGCATATGCGTGGAGACCATTACGCCGTCTCTTGCTCATGTGAATAAAGTTTCCTACGCTTATCGCATACAAGAAGAAGACATAACGCCTCTTTTTTTCAAAATGTCGTGACGGGACTACTCCCAATCAACTGCAAAGTTACGACTTTTTGCGTTGCAAGTCAATAGGCTGGGCAAAAATAAGTTTGGTTTGGTTCTATATATAGATATATAAACCGAACCAAGCCTATAAATATATGCTGGGCAAAAGAGAAATGCATATATCAGTTTTTCTTTTCACCAACCCCTATATCATCCTTTATACCGACCACCGAAAGAAGAAAACCGAGGCAAAAGAATAGAACTAAAAATAGCTAACACCTGCAAATTAAACTTAAATCCATGCTATTTACTTGTGCCAATTTTCTCACTTAGTACATTTTCAGTACACTTAAAATTGTATTATATCTTGAATATCAAATAATTAAATACTATACATCAGAACACCGAATATTTGGAGTTGGTTGTTGCCACTTATAAGTGGAGCTATCGGTGCTTTAATCGGTACTTATGGCGGTTCTTATTTCTTACACTGGAAATAGGAGAAGAAAATTAAGAATGTGCGTTCAATGGCCGTTAAAGCATTAAATATCTTCAAGGGGTATGCTCAACAAAAGAAATGTTATGCAGATGCAGCTAGTGAATTTAATACTAAACTTAGCATTTCTGAGAAACGAGCAGTTGTAGTAGCTTTGCATAAACTTGGAGTACCATTTGAGACTCCAACAAAAGATACTTTTGATATTAAGAATATAAGATTTAAGGACATTGCAATAGACAAGGATGAAATCACTACGATGATAGTGCAAATCAACAAGGGTAATTGTGATAATCATTTCTTTACAGATATTGAATCATATTTTACTTCAAACTTACGACTTAACGCAGTGAGAAATGTTGGTAAGAAATATGTTGAGGAGGTGCACGCAAAAAGTTATATTGAAAAAGAAAAACCTGATACAATTATTAATCCAATAGACTGGCATAAGCAGTTTACACCAGGGGAATTTCAGACAATATTGGTACTAAGAACACAATTGGCCAATACCGACTATTTCTCTCAAAATGGACAGGCAGATTCTAAGAAAATTAAAGATTTGATTAGAGAAATAGAAATAGGTTTGTGGGATAATTATCTTTTCTATGACTATGAATCTTTTACAAATATTAGAGCCCAGCATAATTTGGCAAATGTGGTGCAAAATATGATTATGATGAATCAGCAGCAAGCTAATAATGCGAAATCTGCTGAAGATACTAAAGAAGAATAGATTACAATGGCGAATGCAATTTAATGGTTGCTAATGGTAATTGCGAGGCCTATATTACCACTCTGATAGCGAATCATTTTGGCATTGGGTCTTAGAAAGTATATGTTGTTAATTATAATGCTTTAGTTCAGAAGGTTTTATATTTGTAAAATTGTGTTAAATCCTTTATTCCCAATTATGTATACTTGTGTTTTTAGGGAGGAAAGAGTAATTTTATGGCAAAATAAAAAAGGTATATTACGTTTAGTAACTGTAGCACTGTCCGAAGACAGGGACACTCGGGGGATTCCAATGCAAAGTTAGAATAATTTCGTAATTTTGCAAATTGCAATACGTAAAAAAATCACTGAGTGAAATATTCTGAGTATGAAAAGGCGTTCTCTCCGGCTCGCCTAAACAAATATTTAGTTGCATGCGGCGGTAATACAGCCAAAGCACTTATTCTTTATAGGCATAACGTGAAGTTATGCCAAAAGTTTTATGGCATACTGAATATATTTGAGGTCGTGCTTCGTAATGCCATAAACGCTCATTATCAGAGCGTATTCAATGATGCAGAATGGGTAGAGAATCAGATGCAGCCGGGAGGTATGATAGAAAACGCACCGCAGAAAAATGAGGTGCTTCGGATGATAGCTATGCTAAGGCAAAACGGGCGATACACAAACGACCGTCTTGTTTCTTCTGTATCTTTCGGTTTTTGGACACATTTGTTTACACGACAACCGTTTAGACTTGGCGGTCAGAATTTATTACGCATATTTCCTAATCGCACTGCCGGTTTAGGGCAAAGAGCGGTGTTCAACGAGCTTTAGGAGATAAAAACATTTCGTAACCGCATAGCCCACCATGAGGCTATATGCTTTGATGAGAACGGCAACATTGACATGGCGAGAACACAAAGCAAATATGCGCTTATACTGAAATACATTGACTTTCTCGGCTATCAGAGCAGTCATTTATTCTACGGCATTGACATCTTGCCTAATTCGACCATTGCTAAAATCGAGGCTTTGAAATGAATATGGCTATGTCTGATTTAGAACTTTTCAATGAGAAGAATTTGTACCGCTTTGTCAAGGGAGGACCTTCGTGTGGTATAGCGGTTCGTTGGGGAAGAAATCGAAATAACCGTAGGAACCGGAATCGATTACAAAACAGAACGGGCCTCTCACCACAAGATTTTCGGCCGTAAGGATAGTTGATTTTGCCATGCTTTCGGAATCGATAGCAGGCTCAAGCCAGTAGGCTCGGCTATGAGTACGAGGTGTCGAGATTTCACGAATCCCGAAATATGCGCGCTGGGAGCCGCCGTCGGCAAACGTCGCGTCGAAATTCAATGCGCCATTGACACACGCATACCGCTTTCCGTCGACAACCCGCACACGCAAATCCATCCCTTCCGGATTGGTAAAGAGATAATTGCTGCGATAACGAAGTATTCCAAGCTCACGGTTAATCCATTCGTATCCGTCTGGCAGACTATCAGAAGCTATAATAGCCTCATAATCAGCATTGCGCTCCATGCCATACAGCTCGTAAGGCACAATATTAACCTCATAGGGATCCTTGACCGGATTGAAATAGGTGGTATTCATATGATGGTCCACCGGAATAATCATCATCCAGGGATAAGGATTAACGTTTCTATACTCACCATACCAGACCCGCGGAATGTCGCAATAGATTGTAGCATTTTTCCCGACTTTAATCGCATATGACTCAACCAGAAGGAACTTACGGCCGATTTCGCGTTCAAGCACTATGGAGATACTCCAGACAGCGGCGGCAGACAAGCCGACAAGCACCAGCACAACCTTGAGAAGGATGCCAAACCACCGGGGCAGCCCTCCGGGCCAGCATCCGAGCAGAGCCAGACCGCCGATAAACGCGAGTATAACGCCGTAGCTCATTATGCGCGTCACGCCAAACACGCTCATTACGCCGACCGAAGCGACGACGCTACCGGCAACCACAGCCGATACCATCCACAGGGCGCTGCGCTCACGTTGAGGTCTGAGCCAATCGATTGCTCTGCGCCATACAGTGCGGAACGACACAGCCGGGAGTTTCCATACAGTGAATACAGCCAATGCGAGCAGATAGACAACGCCGGGCATTACCGACGGGCCGGGCATAAGCCCCTTACATGTAGGAAACACATTGCGCCAGTCGAATTCAATCACCGTATACCCCACACGATACATATGTCCGGGCATATGAGTGAGAAGCTCGAATCCTATGAAAAGCGCCACAACCATAAGCAGACGCCTTACAACCGCCTTTCGCGATTCCGACAGCAAAGCCGGCACGACAAATGCACAGCATAGCACGCATGCAATCAACTCATGCAGAGTGGCGGCAAGTACCGTAAGAAACATCACAAGGACAAAAGCCCACGCCGGACCGTCGACAATAAGATTGCGGTTACAGAAATAATAGACCAGCCAGATTACCGCACACGAAGTCCACACATATCCGAGCTGATATGACACCAACATCATAGTGGAATCCCACGGGAAGAACAGCGACATCAGCAGCGCGAACGCAGAAGCGAGCCAGGGGCGCGTGGCCATAAATCCCACGAAGCTTGTATTCAGAGGCTTTCCACGCCACTGGCCGCCAACAGCCAGAGCCATAATTTTGCAAGCGCCACCATATAGAAGCACAAAAACTCCGGCGTTGACCAGCGAAAACAGCCAGCGTGGCATCAGGGCGAGCACCGGAACCGGGAGTTTGTCAATCACCCTGCCGTTACAGTAATTCCACAGATGTACCATCTGATTCCATATTCCCGGAAGATTCAGGTCGGAACTCAGACCCTGACGGCGCAGAAAACCCGTGACGCCATACTCGTTATCTTCCTGATATGGGATGGTGAAAAACGTCATGAGATACAGTCCGACCACAACCATAAGCAGAACCACTGCCGGAATTAAGGCCCGACGTACAGGATATTTTTTTTCAGTCATTTATCAGCATGATGAATTGCCCCACAAAGATACTGAATAAAAATGAAAAAGCAGATGCGGGAGACCATTGAGGGGGGCCGCATCTGCTTTTTCAGAATTTGATTATGTAGAATACAACGTCGAGACGTATATTTTACGGTATCTACGTGGGGGCGCCTTTACGTGCGGATTGATCAGATCCAGCGGGTGTAGGCGAAGTCCATGCGGTGAGGCAGGTTGGGGTTCTTCGGATAGAGACGGTAGCCGTAGCGGAACACGCCTGCATCCTTGAGCTTCATGTTGAGCTGGTAGGTGAGCACGTTGCCTTCCTCCTTGACTACGTCGAAGGGTTTGGTGTACCAGAATTTCTCCTCGCCGTCTTCCTTCTTGTAGACTACCATCTCAAGGCCGAGATCCTTGCCCAAGCCGTTGGTGTCGATGATGGCGCGGGTTGCGAAGTCGTTGCCGGTTGTGGAGTTGGTGATGTCGGAAGCCTGGATGTCGAACACCTTGATGCCATCCCATGCGGCGGCCACCTTTTCCTTCCATGCCACGATTTCCTTGGCAAGAGCACAGTCGTTGGCCTGAAGTTTCTTCGAGCGAGCTGCTTCCTTGTCGTAGAAACGGTGGATGTAGTCCTCGATCATGCGCTTCATGGTGAAGTGTGGTGCGATGTCGCCGATGGAGCGCTTGATATACTGCACCCACTCGGGCGAGTAGCCCTTCGAGTTCTTGGCGAAGTAGAGCGGAATAATCTCGTTCTCAAGCATCGAGTAGATGGTGGCGGCATCGAGTTTATCCTGCTGAGCCTGGTCGGTGTAGGTGCGCTTGTCGGTGAGGGCCCATCCGGCCTTCTCGTTGAAGCGGTAGCCTTCGTACCACCAGCCGTCGAGCACGGAGAAGTTGAGCACACCGTTCATCTCGGCCTTCTCGCCCGATGTACCGGAGGCCTCGAGAGGACGCGTCGGGGTATTGAGCCAGATGTCGACGCCGGTAACGAGGCGCTTGGCTACAATCATGTTGTAGTCCTCCAGGAAGATAATCTTACCGAGGAACTCGGGCATGCGCGAAATCTCCATGATGCGCTTGATCAGACCCTGACCTGCGCCGTCGGCGGGGTGAGCCTTGCCGGAGAATACGAACTGAACGGGGAAATTCTCGTTGTTGACAATCTTCGAGAGGCGCTCAAGGTCGGTGAAAAGCAGGTGTGCACGTTTGTAGGTGGCGAAGCGACGGGCGAAGCCGATGATGAGGGCGTTGGGATTGATTTTGTCGACAATCTTCATTACGGCAGAGGGATCACCCTGATTGGCGAGCCATTTCTGCTTGAAGTCGCGCTTCACGAAGTTGATGAACTTGTTCTTCATCGTGCAGCGCATGTTCCAGATCTCCTCGTCCTTCACCTTGAAGATACCTTTCCAGTTCTCGGGGTCATCGGCGTGCTCGAACACGGCCGGACCGAGTTTCTGCCAATAGAATTCCTTCCACTCCGAGGCGGCCCAGGTGGGCATGTGAACGCCGTTGGTAACGTAGCCCACGTGGCTTTCCTGCCAATTGTAGCCCTTCCAGATACCGGCGAACATCTTTTTCGATACCTCGCCGTGGAGCCAGCTTACGCCGTTGGCCTCCTGGCAGGTGTTGAGAGCGAACACGCTCATCGAGAAGCGCTCGTTGGTGTTGGGGTTCTCGCGGCCCATGTTCATCAGGTCGTTCCAAGAGATGCCGAGTTTCTGGGGGTATTCGCCCATATATTTGCCGAAGAGACCTTCGTCGAAATAGTCGTGACCGGCAGGCACGGGGGTATGAACGGTATAGAGGCTTGATGCACGTACCAGTTCGAGAGCCACATTGAAGTCGAGATGCTTCTCCTGAACGTAGTCGACGAGGCGCTGCAGGTTGAGCAGTGCGGCATGGCCTTCGTTGCAGTGGTAAAGCTGGCTGTTGATGCCGAGTTTCTTAAGCATCAGCACGCCGCCGATGCCGAGCAGATATTCCTGCTTAATGCGGTTTTCCCAGTCGCCGCCATAAAGCTGATGGGTGATTACGCGGTCGAACTCCGAGTTCATGTCGAAGTCGGTATCCATCAGGTAGAGTTTCATGCGGCCTACGTTCACGCGCCATACATGGCTGTAGATTGTACGACCGGGATAAGGCACCTCAAGAATCATGGGGCGCCCGTTCTCTTCCATCACCTGCTCGATGGGGAGCTGGTTGAAGTTCTGGGGCTCGTAGTTGGCGATCTGCTGACCGTCGACACTCAGGCTCTGGGTAAAATATCCGAAGCGGTAGAGGAAACCGACGGCGGTCATGGGCACACAGCTGTCGGAAGCCTCCTTGATGTAGTCGCCTGCAAGGACGCCCAGACCGCCGGAATATATTTTAAGGGCGTTGCAGAGGCCGTATTCCATCGAGAAATACGAAACGGAGGGGATATCCTTGCGCATGGGCTTGGCCATGTATTCCTTGAATTTGCCATACACCTGCTCGATGCGGGCCATAAGGTCGGCGTCGGCGAGAATCTCGTCGAGACGCTCCGACGAGAGTTGCTGGAGCAGCATCACAGGATTTTCGCCCGTGGAGCGCCACAGGTCGGGATTCAGGTCGCGGAAGAGCGACTTGGCGTCGCTGTTCCATACCCACCAGAGGTTTTTAGCCAGAGTCTCGAGGTGTTTCAGCTTCGAGGGAAGGTCGGAGTTGATTGTAAGATCACGCCATGCGGGAGCATTGGTGTTGCTGACTTGAAGTTTCATTTTTTAGCTTATATGATACGTTTTTACTATTTCGGAATGATTAAGCCGTGGGAAACGGCCTCAGTTGCGGCGCTTGTCGGCCGCGCCGAGAGCCCGGCGGAATGCGTCGATGTAATAGGTTATGAAATAATTCCACTCGGCACGCTCGGCGGTATCGCGGGCGGCCTTCGAGGCCTTCTCGCGGTAGTCGTCGGGAGCGTCGGCCAGACGGCGGAGGTCGGCTGCTATATTTGCTACGACCTCACCGTAGTTGGAATCATTGCGCTGAACCACTTCCACTCCGCTTACTGCGAAATCGCTCTTCGAGGAGGAAAGAATCCACTGGCCGAAGCCGGAAAGCGACGTGGTGATGGTGGGGATTCCGAAAGCGACGCTTTCGAGAGGAGTGTAGCCCCACGGCTCGTAGTACGACGGGAAGGCCGTGGCGTCGAGTCCGCAGAGAATTTCGTAGTAGTCCATATTGAATATACCGTCGTCGCCGTTGAGGTAGCTCGGCACGTAGACCACCTGCACCTTGGCGGGGTCGGCCGAAGCGAATCCGAGCTGACGGATACGACCGAGAATGGCGTCGGAGTCGGTGTTGTGCAGTTCGTGGGTAACGGTGGGTTCGCCGAGCGCCGAAGACTCGGCGGTGCCTGCGGCAAGGCGCGCCTGCAGGTCGGCACGCGGAGCTTTCATCCATGCGGGCACAAGCACGAAGGCGAGAACCGGCCTGGAAGCCGGAGCGCTCTCCAGCGTCTTTATGGAATCGAGGAAAACGTCGATTCCCTTGTTGCGGTATTCGCATCGACCGGAAGTGGCCACGATGAAAGTATCGTCGGCGGGAGTATGGCCGGTCAAAGCCTTCGCTACATTGAGAAGAGCCTCGCGGGCCGTGATGCGTGCGCGACGCGCCTTTACTCTCACGGGAGCCAGATCGCCTTGAAAACCGTTGGGCGTCACGATGTCGGGACGTCGGTCGAGCAGTTGCTCGCATTCGGCGGCGGTGATGTCGCTCACGGTCGTGAAGCAGTCGGCCGTATGGGCGGCGGCCTTTTCGAGAGAGTGTTTCGACTCCATATTCAGTTCACGCGCCATCTGGTCGCCGTTGTAGGCGGGCAGATAGTCGTAAAGCGGTTTGCCGTTGCCGCAGATGCTACGCCCTATCGAAGTGGCGTGGGTGGTGAAGATTGTTCCGACATAAGGCACTTTCCATCGGGTATAGAGAAGACCCATTCCTGTGGTCCATTCGTCGAAATGCGCGAGCACATTCTTATGGCGCAGGCGCTTATGGTTGCATATGCTCTCTATCACCATTCCGGCGGCGAGGGCGAAGCAGCAGGCTTCGTCGTAGTCGCCGTAGCCGTGGAGCGAGTCGACACCGAAACGCTCCCACATTTCGCCGTAGTAGTAATCCTTGTCGGCATACATGCCGTCGAATTTCACAAGAATCACAATAGGCTTGCCGGGGATGTTCCAGCGGCCCACACGCACGCTTATTCCATGAGGAAGCACTGCCTTGTCCTTCCACGGACGCAGCAGCGAGGGGACTTCAGTAAAATAAGGCGAGGGATTGTCGTCGGTCCATACATCGGGACCGATAAAGATTGTCTTGTCCTTGTAGAGGTTCTGAAGGGTAAGGGCCTTGGTCGAGAGCACCGTATAGATGCCTCCGACTTTGTTGCACACTTCCCAGCTGGTTTCAAATACCAGATCGAGATTCACAGGTTCCAGTTTCATAACTGCAATTCGATATGCGGAGCCCCGGAGGGACTTCCGGATTTCGGGTTAAACTGTCGGTTACTGTTCAGTCACAAATCAAGCGCTTGGCTGCTACGGCTTCCGACGCCGGTCAGCGCCATCGGCTTGCAGGAGAATCGCAGATGCCGTTGCCGCCACAGCGGTAAGTAACGAATCTTCAATTCTTTTCCGTTTTTAGGGTGCAAAGATAGCGATAATTTTGCTTTTAGGCATAAAAAAATTCAACTATTTTCGTTTTTGGCGCTAATCTTTAGTTGCACATGCAGGTCGTCCGACTTATAATTTTTATCTTTTAACCTCACGTTTGATTCCATGTTTTGGGCATTGCAAGTTTTTTGGCTATATTTGCCAATGCGATTAATTAAAATAGCTTAATTGTGGCAAATTGCGCCACAAGCAAATTTTCTTACTTACATTGTCAACTTATAATCTAACCCTGATGAAACATTTTTCCATGGCAATCCTCGCCTGCTCCCTATTTGCATCCAACCATGCGATAGCCGAAGATGCATCGGCAGCCCTATCGCCCGACGCTGTCTACGACTCGTTTCCCACTTACAGCGGCACCGACCTCGGTGTGACAGTTGCCGACGGCCAGGCACGTTTCCGGCTATGGTCGCCCAAGGCCTCAGCCGTACGCCTATATATCTACGACAACGCCAACACGTCCACCCCGTCGGAGACCATAGAAATGCAGCCGGCCGACGGCGGCACATGGACTGCATCGCTCTCGCCGGTGCCCTACGGCAAGTTCTACACCTTCAGCATTCAGCAGGACGGCAAATGGCTCGCCGAGACCCCCGGCATCTGGGCCAAGGCCGTAGGCGTGAACGGCCACCGCGCGGCCATCATCGACTTCGCCGCCACCGACCCCGAGGGGTGGAGCGCCGACAAAGGTCCGGCCACGAAGGCCATCACCGACGCCGTGCTCTACGAAATGCATCACCGAGACTTCTCCGTTCACCCCTCATCCGGAATCACCAACAAAGGTAAGTTCCTCGCCCTCACCGAGCAGGCAACTCGCTCGATTCTCGGCGACAAGACCGGCATCGACCACCTGAAGGAACTCGGGGTGACCCACGTACACATCCTCCCCTCCTACGACTACAACAGTGTAGACGAAACCCAGGCGCCGCTCAACCAGTACAACTGGGGCTACGACCCGCAGAACTACAATGCTCCCGAGGGCTCCTACTCCTCGCGGCCGGCCGACCCGTCGGCCCGCATCGCCGAGATGAAGCAGATGGTGAAAGCGCTCCACGACGCCGGCATCGGCGTGGTGATGGATGTGGTATACAACCACACCGCGCAGAACAACGACTCCAACTTCTCGCTCACCGCACCCGGATATTTCTACCGCCACAACCCCGACGGCACTTACAGCGACGCCTCCGGCTGCGGCAACGAGACAGCCTCCGACCGCCGGATGATGCAGGATTTCATCGTCAACTCCGTGAAATACTGGGCGCGTGAATTCCATATCGACGGCTTCCGCTTCGACCTCATGGCAATCCACGACATAGAGACGATGAACCGCGTGGCTGCCGAACTCAAGGAAATCAATCCCGACATCTTCGTCTACGGCGAAGGTTGGACGGCCGGCGGCTCTCCCCTCCCCGCCGAGCGACGTGCCCTCAAGGAAAACGTAGCCAAAATGAACGGTGTGGCTGTATTCTCCGACGATATCCGCGACGCCATCAAGGGTCATTACTCCGATGCGGCCGACCGCGGTTTCGCCACCGGCAAACCGGGTCTTGAAGAGACGGTGAAAATCGGCATTGTGGCCGCTACGCCCCATCCTCAGGTCGACTACTCGAAAGGCAACAACTCAAAGTTCGCCTATGCCTCCTCCCCCACTCAGATTGTGAACTACGTATCGTGCCACGACGACCTCACGCTCACCGACAAACTCGCTAAATCGATGCCCGACGCCTCCGCGGCCGAGCGCATGCGCGCCGCGCGCCTCGCCCAGACCATAGTATTCACCTCGCAGGGCACTCCCTTCATGTTTGCCGGCGAAGAGGTGTTCCGCGACAAAAAAGGAGTGCACAACTCCTACAAATCGCCCGATTCCATCAACGCCATCGACTGGACACTCAAGCATGCCAACGCCGACCAGTTCAACTACTACAAGGAACTGATCGCCCTGCGCAAGGCCCATCCGGCGTTCCGCATGACTTCGGCGGCCGACGTAGCCCGCAATATCCGCTTCGACAAGACGACCGCACCCGGACTCATCTCCTACTCGATTCTTAATAACGCCAACGGCGACTCGTGGAAGGAAATCAAGCTGATTTTCAATGGCTCCGACAACAATATGGAAGTCAAGGTACCCGGCGCCGACTGGCTTGTCGTGGCCCGCGACGGCGAAATCGCCCACGAAGGGCTCCGCGATGCCGACGGCAACGCCGTGCGCTCGAAGGGTGGCAAACTCACCGTTCCTCACCGGTCGGCACTCATCCTCGCCCGCGAGAAATAATTTCCAGCGACCGGTGGTATTAACCACCAACGATATCAGGAAACGTCCTTCTAAAAATTATTTCAGGCCTGCTTCGCAAGATTTTTGCGGAGCAGGTCTGCCACAACCACGGCGTTGTTGTGCAGCTCGTCGTGGGAGGAATACAGCAACGTTACAGTCGGTTTCCCTGCTACGGCCTTCAGAAGCTCGCCGAATGCTGAGCCGGATTTCAGCTCTGCCGCGTAGCGGGCTTTGAATTCATCCCAACGGTCGGCGCTGTCGGCGTGAAACCACTCGCGCAGTTCGGTAGAAGGCGCGATATCCTTGTCCCACCAGTCGTAATGGAAAGTTTCGTGGGAGAGCCCGCGCGGCCACAGACGGTCGATATATACCCGGTAGCCGTCGGAGGCATCCGCCGGAGCGTATGCCCTCTTGATTCTGATTTCTGTCATAAGTAACTGTTCAAAATTATTTTATACTTTCCTGATCTGATTATTTCAACATTTCCGCGGTAAAATTTCCGCATCTTTTCCTCTCTTCATCAGTCGTGTAGACATCTACACTCCTTCTTCATCGAGAAAAATCTCCTGAAAATTTTCCTCCCGGAAATATTAAAATAATATCGACCAGTTACTTATCATGTGTTTTTCTAAAAAAGATGCTTACCCTACGTAGGGATTGTGCAGCTTTTCCTCACCTATTGTTGTGGCCGGCCCGTGGCCGGGATATACCCTCGTATCGTCGGGAAGCAGGAAAAGCCGCTCGCGTATACTCCTCACAAGCTGATACATACTCCCGCCGGGAAGGTCGGTACGCCCGATGCTTCCGCGAAACAGGGTGTCGCCGGTGAGCACCATGCGGCTTTCGGGAATGTAGTAGCAGACGCCCCCGGGAGAGTGTCCGGGCGTCTCGATTACCTCAATACGCTCGTGGCCGAGGTTAAGCGAACTGCGGCGGTCAACGAACCGGTCGATTTCCATCGGACCGGGTTTGACCGGGAGGTGGAACCTTCGCGCCTGGTCGTCGCGCATCTGTGCCAACGGCGCGTCGTCCTTATGGCCGAGTACAGGCGTCCCATAGCGCTCACGCAGATGGTCGATGCCGAAAGTGTGGTCGAGGTGGGCATGGGTCAGCAATATGTATTTCAGCGTCAGGGCGTGGCCGGAGATGAAGGCCTCAATCAGGGAGGTTTCCTCGGCATCGGCCATACCCGGGTCGACGATGGCAGCCTCGGCGCTGGCGTTCCATAATATATATGTGTTCTCGCCGAAGAGGTTGAATTCAAATCGCTGTAGTTCCATAAACAGGTGTGTGTTTTGCTGTTTGTTCTTCTCTTATCAACACATTGCCACGTAGACAAGTTTTTTCGTCGCGAAATATTCTTCGTCGAAATAGTTGCGCAACTCGTCGACAAGTTCGTCGGCACGGGCGGCGCGCAGTTCGTCGGAGATGTCGCCGCCCTTGAGGCATATCAGTCCGTTGGGCACCCCGTTGCGCTGCTTGCCCCCGACATTTTTCTTAATCAGCGGCAGCAGCTCGTCGAGACGCATCACAGCGCGCGACACCACATAATCATACTTCTGACGGCATTCGCCTATGTCGCCGTGCTGGAAGGTTACGTTGGTCAGGCCGATAGCCTCGGCAATGGCCTGCGCCACCTTGATTTTCTTGCCGATGCGGTCGATGAGATGGAACCGGCACTCGGGGTACATAATGGCCAGCGGAATGCCCGGGAAGCCGCCGCCGGTCCCCATGTCGAGGAAAGTAGTGCCGGGAGCGGGCTGAAGGAACTTCGCTATGGCGAGCGAATGGAGTATGTGGTTGGTATACAGGTTGTCGATATCCTTGCGGGAAATCACGTTGATTTTGCTGTTCCAGTCGGCATACAGCGGGCCAAGCTTCTCAAACTGCTCGCGCTGCTTCCCGCTCAGGCCGGGAAAGTATTTCTCTATAACATTTATGCTGTCCATTCGTTATGGTTTCGGCTACGGTTTCTACTTCGGGTTCGATGTGTAAAGTTAGCTATTCCGCCGGAATGTTTTGATGTTTTCAGTCATTTTTTCTTATCTTTGCATCTTCAACGGGCGGAGGCTTCGGGTGTAACCGAACCAGGCTTCAGCCGTCAATTTGTTTTGATTTAATCCATCTTATCATATTTCCCTTTGCATTATGGCCGAAGTGAAAGAAAACGAACTCAACGAAACCGCATCGCGCGGTCTGAATTTTGTAGAGCAGATTGTGGCCGACGACCTCAAGGCCGGCAAAAACGGCGGACGCCTCAACACGCGTTTCCCGCCCGAGCCCAACGGCTACCTCCATATCGGCCACGCCAAGGCCATCTGCATGGATTTCGGTGTGGCCGAAAAGTTCGGCGGCACCTGCAATCTCCGTTTCGACGATACCAACCCCATTAAGGAAGATACCGAATATGTGGATGCCATCCGCGAGGATATCCACTGGCTCGGCTTCGACTGGGGCGACCGCGAATACTACGCCTCCGACTATTTCCCCCAGCTTTTCGACCTTGCCGTGCGGATGATCAAGGAGGGGAAGGCCTATGTCGACGACCAGACCTCGGAAGAAATTGCCGCCCAGAAGGGTACGCCCACCACGCCCGGCACCGAGAGCCCCTACCGCTCGCGTTCGGTAGAGGAAAATCTCGACCTGTTCATGCGTATGAATGCCGGCGAATTCCCCGAAGGAGCGCGTGTGCTCCGCGCCAAAATCGACATGGCGTCGTCGAACATGCACTTCCGCGACCCCATAATGTACCGCATCATCAAGCACCCCCACCACCGCACCGGCACGAAATGGAACGTCTACCCCATGTACGACTTCGCCCACGGCCAGAGCGACTATTTCGAGGGTGTGACCCACTCGATCTGCACGCTTGAATTCGTGCCCCACCGCCCGCTTTACGAATATTTCGTAGCCGAGCTGGCCGACGACTCGTACTGCCCGCGCCAGATTGAGTTCAACCGCCTCAACCTCACCTATACGGTGATGAGCAAGCGCAAGCTTCTGCAGCTCGTCAAGGAAGGCCTGGTTGCCGGATGGGACGACCCGCGCATGCCGACTATCTCGGGTATGCGCCGCCGCGGCTTTACGGCCCGCGCCATCCGCAATTTCATCGACCGCATCGGCTACACCAAAATCGAGGAAGCCATGATCAGCGTTTCGCTGCTCGAGCATGCCGTGCGCGAAGACCTCAACGCCATCGCCACCCGCGCCATGGCGGTTATCAATCCGGTCAAAGTGGTTATCACCAATTATCCCGAGGGTCAGACCGAGACCGTGGAGATGGAGAATAATCCGGAGGATCCGCAGGCCGGTACGCACTCCATGCCCTTCTCGCGCGAAATATACATCGAGCGCGACGACTTCATGGAGAATCCTCCCAAAAAGTTCTTCCGTCTGGCTCCCGGTTCGGAAGTGCGCCTCAAGGGTGCATATATCATCAAATGCGAGGACGTGAAGAAAGATGCCGACGGCAACATCACCGAAATTCTCTGCACCTACGATCCCGAATCCCGCAGCGGATTGCCCGGAGCCTCGCGCAAGGTGAAAGGCACGCTCCACTGGGTATCGGCGGCTCACGCCAAGGACGCCACGGTGCGCCTCTACGACCGCCTTTTCTCCGTGGAGAATCCCTCGGCCGAGACCGACAAGGATTTCCGCGAACTGCTCAATCCCGGTTCGCTCGTCGAGGTAAAAGGCGTGAAGGTAGAGCCTTTCATCGCCGAAAATGCCGAAAAGGGCTGCAAGTTCCAGTTCCAGCGCGTAGGCTATTTCACCCCTGACTACGATTCCACTCCCGACAATCTGATTTTCAACCGTACCATCGCCTTGAAAGACAGCTGGGAAAAGGCCCAGGCAAAGGGGTAAACCCCTCCCTGCGCCCGCGAATACCTTTAATATCATCTATGCTCGACGGCCAGCAATCTGACGAACAATACATGAAAGAGCTCTACGAGCGCTTTCGCAAAGGGGTTCTCGCCAACGACGCCTCGGAGTTTTACGACGAGGACGAACTCCTCGACATATACGACTACGCCCAGGACGAGGGCGACGAGATGACGCAGCTCTATGTGCTGCTCACCGGCGCACGTCTTTATCCGGGCAGCGATTTCCTCGACGAGCGGAAGGCGTTCTTTCTCTCCGCCGTCAACGAGGATGCCGCCCGCCAGATGTTTCTCCGCAAGGGGCGTCGCGACTCTGCGCTCTGGCAGGTGCTGGGGCTCTCACTAGACTCTTACCCCGACGGCAATCCGGAGGAGGGCCTTTCGCGTATTCTCTCCACGGATTTCACCCTCCCCTGCGAGGGAGTAATCCGCATCGTCGACATGCTGCGCGACCTCGACCGTCTCGACCTGCTCGCCCAGAATCTCAACATTATCGCCGAGAAGGCCGAGGACCCCAACGCCCTGTTCTACGAGGCTGCAGAAGCTTTCTATTCCGACGAACGGTTTCATTCTCTCGCCCGCGACATCGCCGAGGACCTCACCACACGCGAACCGTTCATGGCCGACAACTGGGTGCTCCTCTCTAAATCGGAAATGGCACTCGGACACCGCGACGAAGCTCTGGCGGCCGTGGACTACGCTCTGGCACTCGACCCGCTTTCGGAGCGAGCCCGGCTCATGAAAGCTATTTGCCTTATCCCTGCGCCCGACTCCCGAGAGGAGCGCGTAGACATCAAGGCAATCGACAGCGCAATCGCAATTCTGCGCGACGTGCTCACCGACAACCCGGTCAACTCCATCGCAGTAAAGGGCCTGGCCGACGCCTATGCCCGCAAGGGAAATAACGCGGCGGCCCTCGAAGTGCTTGAAGCGTTTATGAAGGCCGACAAGGCGAACGCCTACACGCTTCTGGACGTAATGCGGCTGCACCCGGCCGATCCGGACAGGTTTTTCCTGCTGTTCGACCAGGCCAACGGCGCCTCGGAGCGGCCGTGGATCGATATGGCCGGACAGATTGACTCCGACGGGTATCATCTCGGCGCGTCGCAGTTGCTCGGATGGTACAACGCGCGTCACGGCCTGCGCGAGGGGATGGAGTTCTACCTCCTTACGCTCTACCGCTCACGGCAGTTCGAGCGCTATATCGACGTGTTCACCGACTGCTGCACTCCGGGCAAACTCGCTCCGGGGGAATCGTTCGATCTCTCCACGATGGCTTATCTGCTGCTGGCCGCCTCATATCTCATGACCCGCGAATATGACTCGGCCGAACGCATCTGCTCGCTGCTGCTCGCCCAGCCTCCTACGCCTGAATCAATCGACGACCATATCCGATGGAAAGGGATTCAGGTAACGCTCTCGTTCATCCGCAAGCTCGCCTCCGAAAAGTCTCCGGTAATCGGCCAGCCGGATTTCGACCCTGTCTGCTTCCAGATTGGGGTAAGCTGACGGCTACGTGCCCGTTTATTTAATCTCTTTCGTCCCACGCCATGAAGTTCTCCGACATACCCGGCCATGAGTCGGTCAAAGAGCGCCTCCGCTCGATGGTCGACAACAACCGCCTACCCCACGCCCTCGTGCTCGAAGGGCCTCAGGGAGTGGGCAAGTTCGCTCTGGCCAGGGCGTTGGCGCAGTATATCCATTGCGAGAACCGCAGCGGGGGCGATTCGTGCGGCGTCTGCCCGGCCTGCCGCCAGCATGCCACGTTCAACCACGCCGATACTTATTTCTCCTTCCCGGTGCTGAAAGGTGGCTCTGGCTCGGATACGGTAAGCGACGACTATATCGCAGAGTGGCACAGCCTGCTCCAGGAGAATCCATACATGAATTTCGAGCGCTGGCTCCAGCTGCTCGACAATCCCAACGGGCAGCCGGTGATTTACTCCGCCGAGGGATTGGCGGTAATCAGAAAATTCTCGCGCACGAGCTATTCCACGCGATTCAAAATTCTCCTGCAGTGGCTCCCCGAACGCATGCAGCCCGACTGCGCCAACAAGCTTCTGAAACTCATTGAGGAACCCTTCCCCGACTCTCTGCTCATCTTTACTTCCGACAATCCGGGCGCAATTCTCCCTACGGTATATTCACGCATGCAGCGCGTGGAGATAAAGCGACTCCCTGACGATGTCGTGGCCGATTATCTGGTGCGTAATCATGACGTCGCCCCCGCCGACTCGCTGGCCATAGCCCACCTTGCCGAGGGGAGCATCACCCGCGCCGTGGCTCAGATTTCCGCCTCGGGCGAATCGGCGCAGTTCCTCGAACTGTTCACCCGGCTGATGCGCTCGGCCTATCAGCGCCGTGTGGCCGACCTGCGCAAATGGTCGGTCGATGTGGCAGGTCTGGGCCGTGAGGCCGAAATCCGCTTCCTCGCCTACTGCGAGCGCATGATGCGCGAGAATTTCATCAACAACATGCGCGTGCCCCAGCTCGTCTACCTCAACGCCGCCGAGGCGCAGTTCAGCAGCCGCTTCTCCCCTTTCATCAACGAGCGCAACGTAGAGTCGCTGCTGAGCCAGTTCGCCTCAGCGCGCACCGACGTCGCCGCCAACGGCAACGCCAAAATCATCCTCTTCGACCTCGCCGTCAAAGTAATCCTTCTCCTCAAGCGCTAAACTCCATCGGTAATGGCGTCCACCTGTCCATCGGCTTCCACTTCTTTCTGTAGCCCTCAAGTCAAATTACTTACCCGCATTTGTCATCCATAGGGAAGGTATAACGTGGCTAAACATCAAATTTTCCCGTGGATTTGCAGGCGATTCCACAAGTTTTTCGTAAATTCGCCATCGCATGAGGGCGTATGTCCGCATTTTTCCGGCAGCCCACGGCATTATTACATATCAATACCATAAAAAACGTAAAACCCAAACACATATTCCTTTTAAAAACATGGCAGACAATAAAGAAAAACTGTTCACGCAGTTTCCGCCTGTAAGCTACGACACGTGGCGTGCCAAGGTGGATGCCGACCTGAAAGGTGTGCCCTTCGAGAAGAAACTCGTATGGCGCACCAACGAAGGTTTCAATGTGCAACCGATGTATCGTCGCGACGACATCGCCGACCTCAAAACTACCGACTCGCTTCCGGGCGAATTCCCCTACGTTCGCGGCACCCGCGACAACAACAATTGGCTCACGCGTCAGGAAATCCTGGCCACCGACCCCGCCGAGGCCAACAAAGCGGCTCTCGACGTGCTCCAGAAGGGTGTAAACTCGCTCGGCTTCAAGGTTAAGGAGCCATCGGCCGAGGCTATCGCCACTCTGCTCAACGGCATCGACCTGAAGGCTGTGGAGGTGAACTTCACCTGCTGCCCCACGAAGGCTTCGGCTCTTGCCCGCCTGCTCGTGGACTATCTGAAAGCAAACAATGCCGCGGACTCGTTCCACGGCTCGATTGACTTCAATCCCTATAAGCGCGCGTTCCGCCACGGTGCCGAAATCGACAAGGACCAGGTGGTTGCCGACGCCAAACTGATGCTCTCGATCTGCGCTCCCGTAAAGGGTCTCCGCTGTCTTGCTGTCGACTCCGTAGTATTCTGCAATTCCGGAGCGTATATCTTCCAGGAACTGGGCTTCGCCCTGGCTTGGGGTGCCGAATGGCTTACACTCCTCACCGATGCCGGCGTAAGCGCTACGGAAGTCGCCGACCGCATAAAGTTCAACATGGGCATCTCCAGCAACTACTTCATGGAGCTGGCCAAATTCCGCGCGGCCCGTATGCTGTGGGCTCAGATTGTGGAGAAATACGACGGTTCGAAGGAATCGGCCCGCATGATGGCTCACGCACTCACTTCGACATTCAACCAGACCATCTACGACGCCCATGTAAATCTGCTCCGCAGCCAGACGGAGGCAATGTCGGCCGCTCTTGCAGGCGTGGACTCCATCACCGTGACACCGTTCGACACCCCCTATAAGACTCCCGACGAATTCTCGGAGCGCATTGCCCGCAACCAGCAGCTTCTGCTCAAGGAAGAGAGCCATCTCGACAAGGTTGTCGACCCTGCCGGCGGCTCCTACTACGTAGAGACGCTCACGGTATCAATAGCCGCAGAGGCCTGGAAACTCTTCCTCGATATCGACGCCAAGGGTGGTTTCACTGCCTGTGTAAATTCCGGCGAAGTGCAGCAGGCGGTCAACACTTCTTCTGCCAAGCGCCATCAGGATATGGCTCGCCGCAAGGAGATTCTTCTCGGCACCAACCAGTATCCTAATTTCAATGAGTTCGCCGCCGAGAAGATCGAGCGCACCGAAGGATGCTCTAAGGAAGGCTCCTGCGGATGTGCCAAGGGCGGCGACGCTTCCAAGGCCCTCGCTACAGCCCGTATGGCAAGCGACTTCGAGGCACTGCGTCTGGCCACCGAGGCTGCCGCAAACCGTCCGAAAGTATTCATGCTGACTATCGGCAATCTGGCCATGCGTCTGGCCCGCGCACAGTTCTCCAGCAACTTCTTCGGTTGCGCCGGCTACGAGATTATCGACAACATCGGCTTCGACACCGTGGAGCAGGGTATTGCCGCCGCTCTGGAGAAGAGAGCCGACGTGGTAGTGCTCTGCTCGAGCGACGACGAATACGCCACCTATGCCCCCGAAGCCTACAAGTTGCTCGACGGCAAGGCAGAATTTGTGGTCGCCGGCGCTCCCGCCTGCACCGACGACCTCAAGGCGCTCGGTATCGAGAACTTCATCCACGTGCGCAGCAACGTGCTCGAGACTCTCCAGCAGTTCAATTCACGTCTTCTCAAATAATCAGCTCAGAACATAAGCCATGAAACCCGATTTTAAAAACATCGATATTTTAGCCGACGCATTCAGCGCTCCGGCAACCGCTCCGGCCGCTGCCGGCGAGGACTGGCTCACCCCCGAGCTGATCCCCGTGAAACCCGTCTACACCAAATCCGATCTCGAAGGGATGGAACACCTCGACTACGTAGCCGGCCTTCCCCCCTTCCTGCGTGGCCCGTACAGCGGTATGTACGCCATCCGTCCCTGGACCATCCGCCAATATGCCGGATTCTCTACCGCCGCCGAATCCAACGCCTTCTACCGCCGCAACCTCGCGTCGGGCCAGAAGGGCCTCTCGGTAGCCTTCGACCTGGCTACTCACCGCGGCTACGATGCCGACCATCCGCGCGTAGTGGGCGATGTAGGTAAAGCCGGCGTGAGCATCTGCTCGGTAGAGGATATGAAGGTGCTCTTCGACGGTATCCCCCTTAACAAAATGTCCGTGTCGATGACAATGAACGGCGCCGTGCTTCCCGTACTCGCCTTCTACATCAACGCCGGCCTTGAGCAGGGCGCCAAACTCGAAGAGATGGCCGGTACCATCCAGAACGACATCCTGAAAGAATTCATGGTGCGTAACACCTATATCTACCCGCCTGAATTCTCGATGCGTATCATCGCCGACATATTCGAGTACACCTCGCAGAATATGCCGAAGTTCAACTCCATCTCCATTTCCGGCTACCACATGCAGGAGGCCGGCGCTACCTGCGACATCGAGCTCGCCTATACCCTCGCCGACGGCCTGGAATACCTCCGTGCCGGCGTCAACGCGGGTATGGATATCGACTCCTTCGCTCCGCGCCTCAGCTTCTTCTGGGCAATCGGCATGAACTTCTTCATGGAGATTGCCAAGATGCGCGCCGCACGCATGCTCTGGGCCAAGATCGTAAGCCAGTTCAACCCGAAGAACCCCAAATCGCTGGCTCTTCGCACCCACTCGCAGACCTCCGGATGGTCGCTCACCGAGCAGGATCCCTTCAACAACGTTGGCCGCACCTGCATCGAGGCCATGGGCGCCGCCCTCGGCCATACCCAGAGCCTCCATACCAACGCCCTCGACGAGGCCATCGCGCTTCCCACCGATTTCTCGGCCCGTATCGCCCGCAACACGCAAATCTATATCCAGGAAGAGACTTACGTCTGCAAGGAAATCGATCCCTGGGCCGGTTCTTACTACGTTGAATCGCTCACCAACGAGATCGCACACCGCGCGTGGGCCCATATCCAGGAAATCGAGAAACTCGGCGGAATGGCCAAGGCCATCGAGACCGGTCTGCCCAAACTGCGTATCGAGGAAGCGGCCGCACGCACCCAGGCCCGCATCGACTCCGGCCGTCAGACCATCGTAGGCATCAACAAATACCGCCTCGACCACGAGGACCCCATCGACATCCTCGAAATCGACAATACCGAAGTGCGCAACGAGCAGTGTGCGCGTCTCGAGCAGCTTCGCGAAGGCCGCGACGAAGAGGCCGTACGCAAGGCTCTGGCCGACATCACCGAATGCGTTCGCACCAAGAAAGGTAATCTGCTCGACCTCGCAGTGAAGGCCGCAGGCCTGCGCGCTTCGCTGGGCGAAATTTCCGACGCCTGCGAGGAGGTTGTCGGCCGTTACAAAGCAATAATCAGAACAATCTCAGGAGTGTATTCTTCAGAAACCAAAAATGATCCCGACTTCATCCGCGCACAGCAGATGACCGAGGAATTCGCCAAGCGCGAAGGGCGCCAGCCCCGTATCATGGTGGCTAAAATGGGTCAGGACGGTCACGACCGCGGCGCCAAAGTTGTCGCAACCGGCTATGCCGACTGCGGTTTCGACGTCGACATGGGCCCGCTCTTCCAGACTCCCGCCGAAGCTGCCCGCCAGGCCGTGGAAAACGACGTCCACATCCTCGGAGTATCCTCCCTTGCCGCAGGCCACAAGACTCTCGTGCCCCAGGTAATCGAAGAACTCAAGAAACTCGGCCGCGAGGACATCATCGTGGTAGCCGGCGGTGTGATTCCCGCACAGGACTACGATTTCCTCTATCGCGCAGGCGTAGCGGCCATTTTCGGACCCGGCACACGCATTCCCGTCTCAGCAATCCGGATGCTTGAAATCCTCAACGCCCAGACCGAGGAAGCCTGAACATTCTGAAATTCCAACATGAAAGGCGGTGTACCGGGTTCGGTACACCGCCTTTCCTATGTATTATTGAAGGAGAAATTCGTTGCGGAACGGAGTTACTTTACGGGTTTCATGTCGTAGCTCATCATAGCAACGGTAAAGCCCCAGTAGATGAATGCAAGAGCGGTAAGGAAGCTTACCATCATCATGTTCTGAACGTAACCGGCCTCAAGGAAGAAGAAACCGATAATCAGAAGCAGAATACCATTGATGAGATAAAGCCACCAGTAGCGGTTGGCTCGCGTGCTTACCGAAGCGATAATCGATGCAATGCCCCAGAAAATGAACACGATGGCAAGAAAATACGGAAATACGATTTCAGAAAGAATCACACTTCTCACGAGCAGGAAGCCTACGAAAAGGTCGATAACACCACCGGCAAGCCACCATCCCCAGCCGCGGGGGCGGTTCTCACCAGCCGAAACACAAAGCTGAACGATACCGGCCATAACCAGCAGCCAGCCGAAAATCTGCGATGCTACAGCAAACCCTGCAGCGGGCCAGAACCAGTAGGCAAAGCCACCGAGCACCAACAAAATCCCTACTAACAGGACGATCCACCAATACTTGGACTGTCCCCAAAAGTTTAACGATAAGGTCTTCATAATGTAAAATATTTTGAAACATGAATTTCGAAACGTGCCGACATTGAAGGCGGTAACCCTTTTCCCGGCGTTTGATAATATAACATTCAATTAGCCGAAATAGTTGAAATAAACAAACAACAGTTAATGAAAATAACCGGTAAATATCCGACATCGGCTATCAACTCCTTCTACCCTGGCTGGAACAGCAAAAATTAGCCATGCACGCCATCGAGAGGCGCCTTATCCAACCGTATGTTTATAAGTTTATGTGCAAAATCCGACCTCAAACCACAAAGAAAATTTGGGTGTCAGTCAATAAATCTTTAAATTTGTAGAATGAAGAAAACTGCGATCAGCGGCTTTCATAAAAACAGAAAAAAAAATAAAACAATTCAATTATATATACCAAAAATGGAAGTAACAGGCAAAGTAATCCTCGCCCTCCCCGAGATGAGCGGCACATCGAAAGCTGGAAATCCCTGGAAGAAACGCGAGTATGTGCTCGAGACACAGGAAACCTATCCCCGCAAAATACATTTCGACTTCTTTGGCGAACGCGCCGACCAATACCCGCTTAATCCCGGCGATGTGATAAAACTCAGCTTCGACATCGAAAGCCGCGAATACAACGGACGCTGGTTCACGAGTATCCGCGGATGGAAGAGCGAACCCGCCACAGCTGCCGCACCAGTAGCCGCACCCGGTCAGGCCTTCCCCGAACCTCCGGTAGCACCGTCGGCCCCTGCCGCCGCCTATCCCACCGATCTCGGCAGCAACAAAGAAGATGATCTTCCCTTCTGATTATCTTCCCGCATAACGCCACAATTCAAACAAACACTTCTGCGGCTTTCGGACTTTAAGTATATCCGAAGGCCGCAGTTATTGTATATCGCCATTGCGGCAAACGCCGAACGCGTGAGGTGCGAAATGATTCGCACCTCCTGAGTTACTTAAATCGCGCAGTTAATTAAATTTCAACCTTATTAGCTACCACCCTAAGGACCTTAAAGACATTAAAGACTTTAAAGACTTTAAAGACTTTAAAGACCTTAAAGACCTTAAAGGCTGTCTCTTATACACATCTCCGAGCCCACGAGCCTACGCTGCATCTCGTATGC
>ENA-OYXU01000030-OYXU01000030.1-human-gut-metagenome-genome-assembly--contig:-NODE-30-length-70242-cov-8.502871_pt1 | contig 70242 bp, 57 predicted proteins | sample MGYA00243243_ERZ653435 | MGnify/ENA primary metagenome ERZ653435 (study PRJEB26926, sample SAMN06165113) | human gut metagenome | biome: ENVO:00009003; feature: ENVO:2100002; material: ENVO:00002003... | reverse complement strand
CGAGATGCAGCGTAGTCTCGTGGGCTCGGAGATGTGTATAAGAGACAGATAATAATGTGTTTCGTATTAACTTTGCTGAGTTAATAAAATTTGGGTCTATTCTATAGATTTATTCTTTTTTTGTTATATTATGCTTGATTTTCAATTATTATCATTACCTTTGCATAGGAAAGTCATCGCCTCAGCAATCAAGAGTAAACTTTATTGCATTCGCCTTGCACTTTCTCTGCAAAAGAAATAAATGTGGATAGTATATGCGAATAATAGGAAATTTATTATGGTGGCTCTTCGGTGGACTTGAGGCTGCCATCGGTTATTTCACAGGAAGTCTGGCAATGGCACTCACCATTATTGGCATTCCCTTTGCCAAACAGCATTTTAAGATGGCTGGGATATCGCTTGCGCCCTTCGGAAAAGATGTAGAACTTCATATATAAATAGCATTAGGCATAATATTATGCAAATACTCCTCGCAAACGCAAAGATAATGTATGATAGGGCTGACAAGGCGGCTCTTTCTACTCCGCTTTTTCAATCTGTTGCTAACGAATTGGCTGCCGAGATGGCTATGATGGATATTGATGAGCTTGCCCGTCAGTTGGATTGCAGCAGGAACTTGGCTGCAGAGAATTGGAAACGCTATCAGAACTTCCATTGTGCAAACTCCATGCCTGCCATCCTTGCCTATAACGGTCAAGCCTATAAACATCTGAAAGCAGGCACGCTCTCGGATGGAGCTTTGCTGTTCGGACAGAAACATCTTTGGATTACCTGTTTCCTGTATGGATTGCTCAGACCCATGGATGCGATAGTACCTTACCGTATGGAGCATTGTGTCAGTTTGCAGGCAACAAACGACAAATCGATTCACCAGTATTGGAAAGACAAACTGACTGATGTGCTGATTGACAGCGTGAAGTCGGACGATGGTATCTTAATACATCTGTCTACAGAGGAGTACGAGCATCTGTTTGACTGGAAGCGGGTGATGGAGGAGGTCAAGGTTATTCATCCATTGTTCTATGTCTGCAAGCCTGACGGAACACTTAAGATGCAGGCGGTATGGGCGAAGTCTTGCCGCGGAGCCATGGTGAGATATATTCTTGAAAACAGGATTTCTTCGCCTGAGCAACTGAAAGCTTTTTCTTATGAGGGATTTGAATATTCACCCAATCATGGAGAAGAACTGTTTCCGCATTTTATCAGGGAATAAACAATGAAGATTTATTCCTACAAAAGAAAAATAGTAACGTGACAATTACGAATGATTCCAGGAACTTATTATGTCTGGGTTGCCGGTTCTTGTGACTACGGTCACGAGGAGCGTTACAGCAGAGGAGTTTACATCATGATTATGGATGAAAGGTTGTAGAAACGTATGTCGTACATAAAGGCCATACCACAGAGTCCGCATGACTCTGACAGTTATGATGCATGTCATGGAAGTTCTGCAAAGATGGTTTGACCGTCTTAATCGTCAAAAGAGCCGTATCATAGCTTCAAGAGCAAAGTTGATACGACTCTTTGTTTTTACTGACAGATTCTTTACGTTTGTTACGAGTAATTTTTAATAGCTAATTTCTGTCTCCGTCCATTCATCATCGGTCTGAAGCGAAATCTTTATTTCCCCTGGCTTTTGTGTATTTTCAAAAAACTTGCCGGTGTATTTCGTTATTTTGTTTATTGTAACTGGCACATCTTCAAAAGTTTGTTTCTTGTATTCTTCATCATCATTCATTAATGCCTTAACGGTGAGTTTAAGCGTGCCGTCTGTAGCATGGGGGATTGTATATATTTCGTACTGCGACTGTCCGGTATGTGCAGCCTCTTCTACAGTGAAAGTTTCTTCCTGTTGCGATTTTACACATCCCAATCCTGTTGTGGCATTTAGAGAACTGCTGCCTCCTGTATATTCAAACTTCATCTTTTTGACATCTGCAGGGATAGCATCTGTGATGATAAAACGCACCATAGCCACAACACGTTTTAAGGAAAGATTCACGTCTTTTGATTCTGTGGCATCCAATTCGCCATAATAATAGAATGTATCAGCAAGTTTTCCGTTATTACCGAATGTTATTTTATCTAACGAAGTGACTGTAGGGTTGTCTGTGCCATTATGTGCCAGCACCACAAATTTATAACTTCCCGATGGTAAGGAAACCGTTAGATTTCCAAAGCCATCGTCTGATGCTTTTTGGCTCACCTGCTTTATTTTTTCGTCATCTTGAAAGAATGCAAATGTAATGCGGCTACATAAATCGGTAATTGCTGCACGTGTATTCACCATACCGTTGTCAAAAGCCACCTGTTCGATATTGGATATGGTAAAACAGATACTTACTCCATCCTCCTGTGGTTTTTCGTTGTTAGTACTTGGTAATTCCACTTTCTCACAAGAAATAAAGGCAACTGCCAGCATGACAGTCATGCCTGCTTTGAGAAATAATTTTTTCATTTTGGTTTGTTTTTTAATGTTGTATATAATTATTATTTTTTCTCTGGTATTGCCTTTAAATATTTATTAGATACTTGCCAACAATGTCACAAAGGTACTATTTAAATAGTGATAAGTAGCTTTTCAGTTGTATGTTTTGTACTTATTTAACTGTTTGATGCAATGTTGTACGATTAAATTATACTATATTTACATTTAAATAGCTTATGGAATTCGCCTATAAGCAATGCAAAATTAAAAAAAATTAAAATTATTCTCTTTATTTTGCATTGTTCTCGCTTATTCGTAACTTTGCAAAAAATAATACATAATCATTGTAACGAAGATATAAACGTTTATAGATATAATGAGAATTTTGAAAAAATGGCTGCCCGATGTGCTGGCAGTAGTGTTGTTTGCCGTACTGGCATTTGCTTATTTTTATCCTGCCGACATTGAGGGGCGCATACTGTTCCGCCACGACTCGTCGGCAAACAAGGGAGCGGGAAAGGAACAGGGTGACTACAAGAAGCGTACAGGTGAGACCACACGCTGGACCAATGCGCTGTTCTCAGGAATGCCTACATATCAGCTGGCACCGTCGTACAAAAGTCAGAAACCGCTCACCACGGCTGCCGATGCCTATCACCTGTGGCTGCCGGAGAATGTATGGTATGTATTTGCTTATCTGTTGGGCTTTTACATTCTGCTGCGCGCCTTCGACTTCCGCCAGCATCTTGCGGCATTAGGCTCCATAATGTGGGCTTTCTCCACTTATTTCCTGATAATTATCGCCGCCGGTCACATCTGGAAAGTGATGGCCTTAGCTTATCTGCCGCCGATGATTGCCGGTGTGGTGCTTGCCTACCGTGGCAAGTATCTGTGGGGACTGCTCGTGACGGCAATCTTTGCGGCTTTTGAGATAAACGCCAACCATGTGCAGATGACATATTACTATCTGTTTGTGATTGTACCCATGGTGGTGGCATATCTCATTGAGGCTGTGCGCACCAGGCAACTTGCACATTTTGGCAAAGCCACATTAGTGTGTGCTGCTGGTGTGATGATAGCATTGTGTATAAACCTGAGCAACCTCTACCACACATGGGAGTACAGCAAGGAGACCATGCGAGGCAAGAGTGAGCTGGTGAAGAAAAACACAGCCAACCAGACCAGTAGCGGACTTGACCGTGACTATATCACCCAATGGAGCTATGGCATTGACGAGACATGGACTCTGCTTGTGCCAAATACCAAGGGAGGAGCAAGTGTGCCGATGAGCATGAGTGAGACGGCAATGAAGCATGCGGACCCCAACTTTGCTGAGATTTACCAGCAGATAGGGCAGTACTGGGGTGAGCAGCCAGGCACCAGCGGCCCTGTGTATGTGGGTGCGTTTGTATTGATGCTTTTCATCCTCGGACTGTTCATCGTGAAAGGTCCTATGAAGTGGGCACTGCTCTTTGCCACCCTGCTTTCCATCATGCTTTCATGGGGTAAGAACTTTATGGGACTCACCGATTTCTTCCTCGACTATGTGCCTATGTATGCCAAATTCCGCACGGTGGCATCAATACTTGTTGTGGCTGAGTTTACCATTCCTCTGCTTGCCATGCTGGCGCTGAAGAGGATTATGGAAGATTCTGAAGTGCTTGCAAAGAATATGAAATATGTGTATGTGGCTTATGGTCTGACAGGAGGCATTGCCCTGCTGTTTGCCCTTATGCCAACACTGTTTTTCTCAAGCTTCATCTCATCATCGGAGGTTGCTGCGCTCAACAGTCTGCCACAGGAGTATGTGCAGCCAATAATGAGCAATCTCAGCGAGATGCGCCAGGCTGTGTTTACCGCCGATGCGTGGCGTTCATTTATGGTAATCACAATCGGTATGCTGTGTCTTATGCTCTACCGCATGAGGCACCTCAAGGGCAACTATATGGTGGGCATACTTCTTGTGCTCTGCCTTGTTGACCTCTGGCAGGTGAACAAGCGTTACCTTAACGACTCGATGTTTGTAGACAAAATACTACGTGAGAAGCCTATTGAGACAACAGCCACAGAGCAGCACATACTTCAGGACAAGGCGCTCGACTACCGTGTGCTCAACCTCGCCTCGAACACATTCAACGAGAACGAGACTTCTTATTATATGAAGAGCATCGGCGGTTATCATCCCGCCAAGCTGCGCCGTTATCAGGACCTTATCGACATGTATATACAAGGCGAGATGCAGAGTCTGTTCTCTGCCGTTGGGCAGGCTGGAGGCGACATGACTAAAGTGAACGGTGACAGCATCTGCCCTGTGTTGAACATGCTCAACACCAAATATTTCATTTTCCCGTTGCAGGGTGGACAGACCGTGCCGATACAAAACCCGTACACTTTGGGCAACGCATGGTTTGTGGACAATATAAAATATGTGGACAATGCCAACAGTGAGATTGAGGCTCTCGGCAAGATGAACTTGCGTCATGAGGCTGTTGCCGACAGGAAGTTTGAGACAGTGCTCGGCAAGAGTGTGAGACAGGATACCTTAAGCCTTGTCAACATCACTGCATACGAGCCAAACCGTCTGACTTACGATGTGATGTCGGATAAGGGTGGTGTCATTGTGTTCTCGGAGATTTATTATCCGGGATGGACCGCTACCGTGGACGGACAGCCTGCCGAATTGGGACGTGTGGACTATGTGCTGCGTGCTCTCAACGTCAAGCCGGGCAAGCACAAGGTGGTGCTGGAGTTCTTCCCTAAGACCGTAGATACCACCGAGACGATAGCGTATGTTGCCTACGCTTTGCTGTTGCTTGCCATTGCTCTGCTTGTGTATTCAGAGTATAGGCGTAAACGGTAATTTTTATAATTAAGAAATTATGTGAAATTAAGGCAGAAAAAGACAAAAAATCAAGATAAATGTCTTTTTCTGCTTTTTTCTATATTACAAAATACACTAACCTGACGTTATACTAAAAAACAAACTAAACAAAAAATTAGATCTAATTATGACAATCTTTAGAAAGACACTGTTGTTGATTGCCGCAATGGGCATGGCTGTTGCTGCCGGTGCAAAAGACATTTTTGTGTCGACATCGTTTCATGAGCCAGCCGATGAGGGGCTGCGTTTTATTTACAGTTATGACGGAATAAAGTGGGACTCTATTAAAGGCACATTCCTCAAGCCCGAGCTTGGGCAGAAGGTGATGCGTGACCCGTCGATAGTGAAAGGTCCCGACGGTACGTTCCATCTTGTGTGGACCTGTGCATGGCGTGGTGAGCGCGGCTTTGGCTACGCCTCGTCCAAAGACCTTATCCACTGGAGCAAGCAGCGTTTTGTGGAGGTGATGAAGGACCCTACCACTGTAAATGTCTGGGCACCGGAACTGTTTTACGACGATGTTAAGAGACAGTATATCATTGTGTGGGCATCGTGTGTGCCGGGCAAGTTCCCTGACGGTCAGGAAGACCATCTCAACAACCACCGTCTCTATTACACAACCACAAAGGATTTTAAGAAGTTTACCTCGACAAAGCTCATGATTGACCCGGGCTTCTCGTGCATTGACGCTACAATGCTGAAACGTGGCAAGGATGACTATGTGATGGTGTTGAAAGACAACACCCGTCCCATGCGTAACATCAAGGTGGCATTTGCAAAAACTCCTTACGGTCCGTGGAACAATGTGTCGGAAGCATTCACCGAGTCGTTCACCGAGGGACCCTCAACAGCTCTTGCTGCCGACGGTTTCTATTATATATATTATGATTCATACCGCCGCAAGATATATGCAGCCCACCGTACAAAGGACTTTAAGAATTTCCAGGATGCGACGGGCAAGGTGCAGTTCCCCGTGGGGCATAAACACGGCACGGTGTTCAAGGCATCTGAGGATATCGTGAAGCGCTTGAGACAGTATAATGTTGACGAGCCGCACTATACGGGCAGCGTCATTGCGCGCCCTGCACTCCATGACGGTGGACTGACACCCGTTGTAGGTGTTCATAACATTGAGATTATGCGCGGTGCCAAGCCTTGGCTGTACAATCACCAGCCGATGATTGCTTATTGGAAAGGCAAGTTTTGGCTGCACTATCTTACTGACCCGAGAAGCGAGCACGAGCAGCCCGGCCGCACAATGCTGATGTCATCTGTCGACGGCTATAAGTGGACGGCTCCCGAGGTGCTGTTCCCAGAATACAAGGTGCCTGACGGTTTCACCAAACCCACCTGTCCGGGACTGGTGGCAAAGAACATGACTGCAATCATGCACCAGCGTGTGGGATTCTTCGTGTCGAAGAAAACAGGCAAGCTCATTGCTACAGGTAACTACGGAGTGGCTCTTCACCCCAAAGACGACCCAAACGACGGTAACGGCATCGGCCGTGTGGCACGTGAGATAAAGGAGGACGGAACTTTCGGTCCCATCTACTTTATCTACTACAACCATGGCATGAACGAGAAAAACACCGACTATCCTTATTATAAAAAAGCGAAGGACAAGAATCTCGTGAAGGCTATCGACGAACTTATAGCCGACCCCATGCAGCGCATGCAGTGGGCAGAGGAAAGCGACCGCGATGACGATATCCTGCCTTTGAAGACACCCTATAAGGCGTTCAGCGGCTACACACTGCCCGACGGCAGAAAGGTGGCTCTGTGGAAGCATGCCGTGACAAGCATGAGCTATGACGGTGGCAACACATGGCGTTATCCTGCCTTCAGGGCACCGGGCTTTGTGAACTCCAACGCCAAGATTTGGGGACAGCGTCTCACCGACGGCACATACGCCACTGTGTACAATCCTGCCGAATACCGTTGGCCGCTCGCCATCTCGCTCAGCAACGACGGACTTGAATACACCACGCTCAGCCTTATCAACGGTGAGGTGACACCCGAGCGCCATTGGGGACTCTACAAGAGCTACGGTCCGCAGTACACCCGTGGAATACTTGAAGGCAACGGAGTGCCTGAGGACAACAACCTGTGGATAACCTACAGCAACAATAAGGAGGACATTTGGGTGAGCCGTGTGTGTGTGCCGGTGCAGCTCAAGGCTACAACCCATGCCGACACCGACTTCTCGAAATTCGGCAAGCTGGCCGATATGAACGACTGGAACATCTACTCGCCGCTGTGGGCGCCGGTGGAGCTTGACGGCAAGTGGCTTAAGCTTAGCGACAAGGATCCGTTTGACTATGCCAAGGCAGAGCGCGTGATTCCTGCCACAAAGGAGCTGAAGGTGGAGTTTGACCTTCAGATAGCTCAGACCGACCACGGACAGCTCAACATCGAGTTCCTCAACGACTGCGGCGACGTGTGCTCGAAGATTATCGTCGACGGCAGTGGCATGGCAAGGGTGAAAGGCGGTGCCCGCTACGCTACTCTGATAAAGAAGGTTGAGGCTGGCAAGACATACCATGTGGAGGCTATACTTTCGGCAAAGCACCACAACACCGTTTATTATGTTGACGGAAAGAAAGCATGTGTGCGCCAGATGGACACTCCTGTGGAGACAATCACACGTGTGCAGTTCCGCACAGGAGCACTGTTTACAGAGCCAAACATCGAGACTCCTGCCGACCAGACCGAAGACCAGCCACGTGCTGACGAGGAAGACCCGATGGCAGTTTACCGCATAGCAAACGTGAAAACCTTCTCTGCCGACAATGACTGTGCCAACGCTGTGCTGAAGTACGACAACTTCAGCCACTATGCCGAGAAGTTCAACACAATGGAGGACGAAAACATTGTGGCAGCCATTCCCAATTCAGAATCGTCGGAGTGGATGAGCAAGAACATACCGCTGTTTGAATGTCCTGACAAGCAGATGGAGGAAATGTTCTACTACCGCTGGTGGACTTTGCGCAAACATATCAAGCGCACTCCTGTGGGCTATGGCATGACCGAGTTCCTGGTACAGCGCTCATACGCCGACCGCTACAATCTCATAGCCTGCGCCATCGGTCATCACATTATGGAGACAAGATGGCTGCGCGACACCACTTACCTGAAGCAGATTCTCAACACATGGTATCACGGCAACGACGGTAAGCCGATGCAGAAGATGACAAAGTTCAGCTCATGGAATCCCGCTGCAGCTCTTGAGGCATATAAGTTGTGGGGCGATAAGGAATGGCTGCTGGGTATGATGCCTTCGTTTGATGATGAGTATGCACGTTGGAAAGGCAGCAACCGTCTGCCTAATGGACTTTACTGGCAAGGTGACGTGCAGGACGGTATGGAGGAAAGTATCAGTGGTGGCAGAAAGAAAAAGTATGCCCGTCCTACCATAAACAGTTACATGTATGGCAATGCCCGTGCGTTGGCTGCAATGCACACTATGGCAGGAGAGACTGACAAGGCAAAGACATACGATGGCGAGGCAGAGACTCTGAAAAATCTTATAGAGACAAAGCTTTGGAACGATAAGCGTGAGTTCTTCGAGACTATGCGTGGTGATACTCTCGCTCAGGTGCGTGAGGCAATAGGTTACATTCCGTGGTATTTCAACATGACCACCGATAAGAAGTTTGACAAGGCTTGGCTGCAGATAACCGACGAGAAGGGATTCTCGGCTCCTTATGGACTGACCACAGCCGAGCGCCGTCACCCGCTGTTCCGCAGTCATGGTTTTGGCAAATGCGAGTGGGACGGTGCAATCTGGCCGTTTGCGTCGAGTCAGACTCTGACAGCCTTGGCAAACTATCTCAACGACCCGACAAAGAAAGACTCCCAGGTGGTTAGCGACTCTGTGTTCTTCCGCCAGATGAAACTCTATGTGGAGAGCCAGCATCACCGCGGCCGTCCTTATATCGGCGAGTATCTTGACGAGGTTACCGGCTATTGGCTTATGGGCGACCGTGAGCGCAGCCGCTACTACAACCACTCCACATTCAATGACCTCATGATTACCGGTATCTGCGGTTTCCGTCCACAGGCTGACGGCAGCATCCGCGTGAATCCTCTCATCCCTGAGGGTACTTGGGATTACTGGTGTCTTGACGGCATCAACTATCATGGTCACACCATTACCATTGTCTATGACAAGACCGGAAATCACTACAACCTTGGCAAAGGACTGATTGTGCTGAAAGATGGGGTTAAAATGAAGAATCTTTAATGTAGGGTCGCAACCTATTGCGACTTTAGAATGAGGAATGAAGAATCTTCGTGCAGGCTATTAGCCCAATAAGCCCTATTAGCCCAATAAACAAAGAATAATAAAAAATTTAACAATATGAAACTAAGAACAATTACAGCAGCTACTCTAATGCTGCTCATGGCAGGCACAATGACGGCTGCCAAAAAACAAATCTACAAGCCTTGGAGCAACGGTGCTCTGAAGGTGAGCGACAACCAGCGCTATATCGTTCACGAAAAAGGCAACGTGCCTTTCTTCTGGATGGGAAACACTGCATGGCTGCTGCCTGAGCGCCTCGACCGTGATGAGGTGGAGTATTATCTTACAAAAGAACGTGAGGCAGGATATAACGTGGAGCAGATACAGGTGCTCAACGGCATACCTACATTCAATATCTACGGTCATGCTGCCAACAACGCTGAGTTCGATTTCTCGAAAGTATCGAAACCTGGTGTGTATGGCTACTGGGAGCATCTCGATTACATTGTTGATGTGGCTGAGCGCAACGGCATCTATATTGCCATGGACTGCATCTGGGGCTCACAGATTAACGCCATGGACGAGAAGAAGGCGGCTGCGCTCGGCAAGTTCCTCGGCGAGAGATATAAGGACAAGCCTAATATCATCTGGATGATTGGCGGTGACATACGCGGTGACAAGAAGCCGGAAGTGTGGGATGCTCTGGCACGTGCAATAAAGAAAGTGGATAAGGTGCACATCATGACATTCCATCCAAGAGGACGCACCACCTCTGCATGGTGGTTCAACGACCGCGAGTGGATGGATTTCAATATGTTCCAGAGCGGACACCGCCGCTACGGACAGCGCAACGGTGACGGAGACTACACCATAAAGGACAATACAGAGGAGGATAACTGGACCTATGTTGACATGAGTTTTGAGAAGTCGCCCATACGTCCGGTTATCGACGGCGAGCCTTCATACGAGGACATACCTCAGGGACTTCACGACTTCGACGCTCCACGCTGGCAGGACTACGATGTGCGCCGCTATGCTTATTGGGCTGTGTTTGCAGGCTGTTTCGGTCACACTTATGGTCACAACTCCATAATGCAGTTCATGCGTCCAGGTCTGCTTGGCTCGTTTGGTGCTGAGAAACCATGGTGGGAGGCTATGAAGGATCCCGGCTACGGGCAGATGAAATATCTTAAGTATCTCATGCTTAACTTCCCATTTACCGACCGCATTGCCGACCAGAGCATCATTGCCGGCAAGAATGGTGAGCGTTACGACCGCATGATTGCCACCCGTGGCAACGATTATCTGCTTGTATATAACTACAGCGGTAAGCCTATGGACATCGACCTCACCAAGATTTCGGGTGCGAAGAAAAACGTGTGGTGGATGAATCCCGCCGACGGCACACTCACCTATCTTGGTGAGATGGACAGTAAGGTGACCACCTTCTCCGTCGACGGTGCCTACATGCGTGGAGGCGACCGTGTGCTAATAGCCGTTGATGCTTCGAAGAATTATCTCGACAAGGGCGCAGCGGTGATTCCTGAAAAGGACTGAGCTTGAAGAAAAACTTTAAGCAGGGAATTTTTGTGTGATGGTTTGCAGCGGAGCCTTGAGCGGGATTTTAATGCCATGCAGGCGATGTCGTTTTTTTCTTCTGCATGATTCTAAAATTTTTTCCGCATAATCCGAAAAAATTATAGTTATAATTCAAAAAAATTATAGCTATAATTTTGCAAGATTATAACTATAATTTTTTTGAGAGTCCATTACTTAGCGCAGGGAATCCTTTATTTCGCGCATGGAGTCCATGGCTTGAGCTGCTTGAAGAAGTCGTTGCCCTTGTCGTCTACGAGGATAAAGGCAGGGAAGTCCTCAACGGTAATCTTCCAGATAGCCTCCATGCCAAGCTCTGGATATTCCACGCACTCAATGCTCTTGATGCTGCTCTGCGAAAGCACTGCCGCAACGCCGCCGATGGTGCCGAGATAGAATCCGCCGTGCTTTTTGCATGCCTCTGTCACCACGTCGCTGCGGTTGCCCTTGGCTATCATCACGAGACTTGCTCCGTGATCCTGGAACTCGTCCACGTAGGGGTCCATGCGGTTGGCTGTGGTCGGACCCATCGAGCCGCAGGGATAACCCTCGGGAGTTTTTGCCGGACCGGCGTAGAGCACAGGGTAGTCCTTGAAATACTGAGGCATCTCCTCGCCTGCGTCGAGACGAGCCTTGAGTTTGGCGTGAGCGATGTCGCGTGCTACGATGATGGTGCCCTTTAGGTTTACGCGGGTGCTCACGGGATATTTTGTAAGCTCCTTGCGCACGGCGTCCATGCCCTTGTCGAGGTCGATGACTATGCCCGTTGTGCCTTCGCCCGGCTTGCGCAGCTCTTCGGGAATCAGCTCGGTTGGGTTAGCGTCCATCTTCTCCAGCCAGATACCGTCCTTGTTTATCTTTGCCTTGATGTTGCGGTCGGCAGAGCAGCTTACGCCCATGCCGATGGGGCAGCTCGCACCGTGGCGCGGCAGACGGATAACGCGGATGTCGTGCGCCAGCGCCTTGCCGCCGAACTGTGCGCCGAGCCCAATCTTCTGTGCCTCCACGAGCAGCTTCTCCTCAAGGTCGATGTCGCGGAAAGCGCGTCCGGTCTCGTCGCCCGTTGTGGGCAGACCGTCGTAGTATTTTATTGAAGCGAGCTTCACGGTGAGCAGGTTCTTCTCAGCCGATGTTCCGCCGATTACGAATGCGATGTGGTAAGGAGGACATGCAGCTGTGCCGAGGCTCTTCATCTTCTCAACGAGGAACGGCAGCAGAGTGCCCTCGTTCTGAATTGTTGCCTTGGTCATGGGGTAGAAGTAGGTCTTGTTGGCAGAGCCTCCGCCCTTTGCCACCATCACGAAACGGTACTCGGCACCCTCCACAGCCTCGATGTCAATCTGCGCGGGCAAGTTGCAGCGTGTGTTCACCTCGTCGTACATATTGAGGGGAGCATTCTGCGAGTAGCGCAGGTTGTCCTGTGTGAAGGTGTTGAACACACCAAGAGACAATGCCTCCTCGTCCTCAAAGCCTGTCCACACCTGCTGACCCTTCTCGCCGTGGATGATAGCCGTACCCGTGTCCTGACAGAAAGGCAGCACGCCCTTGCATGCCGTCTCGGCGTTGCGGAGGAACTGCAGAGCCACATACTTGTCGTTTTCCGAAGCCTCGGGGTCGCTGAGAATCTTTGCCACCTGCTCGTTGTGCGAGCGGCGCAGCATGAACTCCACGTCGTGGAAAGCCTGCTGGGCGAGCAATGTCAGTGCCTCTTTTGATACTTTCAGGATTTCATGACCTTCAAAATCACCTACCGACACGCCCTCTTTCGTGAGCAGACGGTATTCGGTGTCGTCCTTGCCCTTCTGGAACATAGGAGCATACTTAAATTCTACATTTGCCATTTTTTTGTTGTTATTGTTTTTAATATATTTATTTTTGGAAAAATCTGAAAATCTCCTTTTTGAAAAACCGAATATCTCTTGTTTTATCCGAATCTTTTTAATATCCGAAAATCTCCTCCGTGCTCACGCGCTTCACCGGACCGATCTTGCCGAGCGACTCCATGTCGAGACTCTTCTCATCGCCGAGAACGATGTAGCGGTAAGGCTTTTTTGCCATCACCTCGCGCTCATATTTCACGATGTCGCTGAGGGTGATTCCCGGCAGCGCCTTGTAAACAGTCTCGTTGATGTCGTAGCTGAGCCCCATGCGGCGCATGGCGATGTAGCGGCTGATGATGCCGAACTTTGTGGTGCGGGCTGTCGAGAGCTGCTTTGTCAGTCCCTGCTTTGCCAGCGTGAACGCCTTGTCGCTCTGCGGCATATCGTCGAGAATCTCGTTGAAGGTGTTGATGCAGTCCATCATCTTGTCGTTCTGGCTGATGATGCTTGTCACGCCGTATTCAGGCAAGCCCTTGCGGCTCGGAGTTACGTAGTATGCGCCGGCGCTGTAGGCAAGTCCGCGTGCTTCGCGCAGCTCCTGGAACACTATGGTGTTCATGCCGCCGCCGAAATATTCGTTGAACATGCATGCCACGGGATATTCGTCGAGATTCAGCTGCCTACCGCACGATGTGTACTGGCGCATGTAGATGTTCTTGGCGTCATACGGGGCAATCAGCACCTCGTTCTTGGCAACGCCCTGCGGCATGTAGGGCTTTGCCTCGGGACCCTCGGCGAGCTTCTTGCCGGTCTTGTGAGCCTTGTCCACGATGGCGGTCAGCTCCTTCTCGGTGGCAGGACCGTAGTAGAGCACCTCGTGCTTGAGGTTCTTCAGGTTCTTTATCATGTCGATGAGAGCCTGCGGGTTGATAGCCTTCATCTCGGCTGTGCTCAGAGTGTTGAGTGTAGGGTTGTAAGTGCCGTACATACCGTAGTTGCACAGCGCGTTGAAGTTACTCTTCTGGTTGTGCTTTGCGTCGGCGCGGCTTTTCTCCACCAGCGCAATGCACTGATTGTAAGCCTCAGCGTCAACCTTTGCGTTTTCTATCAGGTCTTCAAGTAGCTTTATTGCCTGCGGCATGTTTTCTGCCAGTCCGCTGAGCGAGATGGTGGTGGCATCGGTGCCAACACCGATACTGTAGGAGCACGCCAGCTTGTAGAACTGCTGCTTAATCTGCTCTGCCGTCATTTTGTCGGTTCCCAGATAGTCAAAGTATGTGGCTGCCCAGTCAAGCTGCCTGTTGTTCTCGCTGCCTATGGGGAAGCGCAGCTGCATAGTGAAGCGTCCGTTCTCCACATTCTTCACGTAGAGCACGGGCAGCTTGGTCTTCTTGGTTGTAAACTGCTGCATGTCCTTGGCAAAGTCGACAAACTTGGGCTGTATCTCCTCAGTCTTTGTGCCGATTACGTCGGTGACAAACTGGCTCTGCTTGTCGCGGTTGCTCGGTATTGGGGTGATTGCCGGCTTGTCGATTTTCTTCTGGTTCTTGTCCTCACCCTGACGCTTGTACACGGCAGCGTAGTTGTTGCCGAAGTGACGGCGCGCAAAGTCTACGATGTCCTGCTTGGTGAACTTCGAGATGCGGTCGAGATAGCCCACAACGTCCTCCCACTTCTTGCCGTTGATGAATGCATCCACGAACATGTCGGCGCGGCTGTCGTTGTCCTCCATCTCCTTATACAGGTCGAGCTTTGCGTTGTTGATGATCGAAGGCAGCAGGTCGTCAGAGAAATTACCGTTTTTCAGGTTCTCAATCTCGCCAAGCAGCAGAGCCTTCACCTCGTCGAGGGTCTGCCCCTCCTTTGGTGCGCCAAGCATAACGAATATACTGTATTCCGACATATCATTTATACCTGCGCCTCCACCGAGATACTTCATCTTCTGGTCGAGGTTGAGGTCCATCAGTCCAGCCTTGCCGTTTGAGAGCATATCCGAGATGATGTTGAGAGTATCAGCCTGCAGGTCGGCGGCACCCTTGAACTTCCATCCCAGCATGATGCGCTCCGCCTCAAGACCCGTCACGGTTGTGTCGCGCGGTGCGGTGATGTCGGCAACGGGAGCATACTGCGGTGCGGTGATGTCGTTGCCCGGCTTCCATGTGCCGAAGTATTTGTCGATGATGGCTATCACCTTGTCCATGTCCATGTCGCCTGCCATGCAGATTGCCACGTTGTTGGGCACATAGTACTTTCTAAAATAATTCTTGATGTTCACAATCGACGGATTCTTCAGGTGATTCTGAGTACCGATGGTTGTCTGTGTACCGTAAGGATGAGTGGGAAAGAGCAGTTTGCCAATCGACTCCCACAATTTGCGGTTGTCGCTGCCCAGTCCTATGTTATACTCCTCGTAAACCGCTTCAAGCTCGGTGTGAAATCCGCGTATCACCATGTTCTGGAAACGGTCGCTCTGCACCTTTGCCCAGTTTTCCACCTCGTTGGCTGGTATGTTCTCGGTGTAGCAGGTCACGTCGTTGCTGGTGTAGGCGTTGGTGCCCTCCGAGCCGATAGACGACATCAGCTTGTCGTATTCATTTGGGATGTTGTACTGAGCGGCAAGCTGGCTCACGCTGTCAATCCCGTGATACAGCTGACGGCGCTGGAGGCTGTCGGTAGTCTGACGGTACACCTCGTAGCGGCGCTCAATGTCGTCGAGCAGCGGCTTCTCCTTGGCGTAGTCGCTGGTGCCAAACCTCTGTGTTCCCTTAAACATCAGGTGCTCCAGATAGTGAGCCAGTCCTGTTGTCTCGGCAGGGTCGTTGCGCGAGCCTGTCTTCACGGCAATGTAGGTCTGAATGCGCGGTTTCTCACTGTTGGCTGAGAGATACACTTTCAGTCCGTTGTCGAGCGTGTAGATGCGTGTCTGCATCTTGTCGCCGTTCACTTGTGTGTACTTGTAGTCCTTGGCTTGAAGCGTCATGGCTGCCATGGCGGCGAGACAAGCTGCGGCAAAAAATTTTAATTTCATATTTGTTGTTATTTAGTTTGTTGTTTCCAATATGTTTTTGCTGCTCTCTCTATATATAATAAGGTGTAGCATATATCTTATACCGCGTTCCCTATATATATAATAAGGTGTAGCCCTATTCCAGTGCGGCAAGAAAGGCGCTGAGTACGCCTTCGTCCATGTCGCCCATTTCAAATTCCTTTTCAGCGTCGCGTCGTATGGCGTCCGTCCACTGCCGGCGTGCCTCCTTTCCCTGACTTATTATCTCCTCGGCGTCGTCGGGCGTTATGGTGTCCAGATCGTAGTATCCGGTAGCCAGCCGGTAGGTCCACGCCCACTTGTATTCCTCGTAGTTGTCGTGAATCTCCTGCATGCGGCTGTCGATGTCGTCGTAGCATCCGTTGTTGCAGTCGTTCACTATGGCATCTATCTCCGACTTCGGCGCAAGCAGTCCAGCCAAGTCCACCCATTCGCCGCTTCCCAGCGTGGTCTCGGGCAGATAAGCCCCGTGGCGCTCCAGCATTTCGCCGAGATACATCCTTATTGCCATGTCGTAGTATTTCAGTCCCTTTATCAGCGACTGGTTTCTGATGGTACAGCCGTCGTCGGTCACGTAACAAGTCTGGTTGCGCCCCTGTTCCTCCTGCAAGGTCTCCAGCAGTTGTTTGCCTTTTGCCACAGCCCCCATCACCATCGGGTTCATCCAGTCGAAGTTCACCGTTTCCTGCTTCACCGTCCGCATGTCGCGCTTGCTCCACTTGCTCACGTCGCGGAATGTTCCCACGGTGGCGAAGTTGCGCCCGGGAACAATGCCCGTACCCGAGGCATCGGCAATGATGTATGAGAACGGCAGACTGCGGGTGTCGGGATGATTCTGCACCTTGCCCATCACCATCGAGAAAGCCCCTATCTGCGCCGGCCAGAGAATGTGCGCTCCGCTGGCGGTCTTGGCTCCGCGCTCCATCGTGCCGTAATGCACTGGCCCCATCTTGTAGGCGTGGTTGCTGAAGTTGGTGTTGCTTCCGGCATTGTAGAACGAGAACTGTCCGCCTATGAGCAGCGTGCTCTTGTGGTGGCTCACGGTGAACGGTCCGCAGAACGCCGCGCACGCCTCGCCGTTGTCCATGTAGCTGTTGGCGAAGAACAGCGAGCTCTCTGCCGAGAATCCCTTGCCGATATGTACAGCCTCGCCCACGAAACAGTTGTAGAGCTTTGCCCCGTCGGTGATTGAGGCTCCGGTTTTCACTATCACGTTTTCGCAAATCACGTCGGTGCCTATGAATGTCTCCTCGCCTGCCAGCGTGCAGTCGGTGAGGCGCGACACTCCCGCCAGCTCGCAGTTGTCGGCGATTATCACGTTGGTAATCTCCCGCGTGTTGGTGATGCGCGTGTTGGAGCCTATGGTGGTCTGGGCGTTTTCGCTCAGAGCCTTTGCCGGCAGCGGTCTGTCAAGCATCATGCTCAGCGCCGCCTCCTGACTTGTCAGACGGCTGTGGATTGTCACGTTGCCGCTGCCCGCCTCGTTCATCACGCTTATGCGGTTGTTTTCGCCAAAGGTGCTGTCGCCGGTGTTGCGAATGCAGCCAATGTTTTCCAGCACGCAGTTTTCGCCTATGGTGATGCTTCCGTAGAACGCCGTGCGGCGTATGTTGTCGGCGGTGAAGTCCTCGGCAACGCTTATCGCGCCCCAGTCGTCGGCATAGCAGCCGTTGCGGAGCATCATCTCTATCTCGTCAAGTGTCAGTGAGCGTAGTTTCATTTTTTTATTTTTGAGTTTTGTATTTTGTCTGACGAGTCCGACAGGTCCGACGTGTCTGACAAGTCTGACTGGTCTGACGTGTCCGACAGGTCTGACAAGTCCGACATTACTCCTCCACCTGATAGAGGAAATCGTTGTAGGGATATTTCTGCACGTGCAGTTCGCGCACCTTTTTATAGAGTACCTCGCGCAGCTCGTCGATGTTCTGCTTTTCGCGCGCCGATATGAACATGCAGTTGTCCGACAGCTTTGCCATCCATGTGCGCTTCAGCTCGTCGAGCGTTATGTTCTCCTTTGTCATCGGGGTGAGGTCGTCGGCTTCCTTCTCCACCCATGTGTAGGCGTCGATTTTGTTGAACACAATCATCTGCGGCTTGTCGGCGCAGCCCAGTTCGCCGAGCGTCTTGTCCACCACCTTTATCTGTTCCTCGAAGTCGGGATGCGATATGTCCACCACGTGTACCAGGAGGTCGGCTTCGCGCACCTCGTCGAGCGTGCTCTTAAACGAGTCCACGAGGTCGGTGGGCAGCTTGCGTATGAATCCCACGGTGTCGGCGAGCAGGAAGGGCAGGTTGTCGATTACCATCTTGCGCACCGTGGTGTCGAGCGTGGCAAAGAGCTTGTTTTCGGCAAACACGTCGCTCTTGCTCAGCAGGTTCATCATGGTCGACTTGCCCACGTTGGTATATCCCACCAGCGCCACGCGGATTAGCCGTCCGCGGTTCTTGCGCTGCGTGGTCTTCTGGCGGTCAATCTCCAAGAGGCGCTGTTTCAGCAGGGTTATTCTTTGCAGGATTATGCGCCGGTCCATCTCCAGCTGGGTCTCACCCGGTCCGCGCAATCCCACCGAGCCTTTTCCGCCGCCGCTTCCCGAGCCTCCGCCCTGACGCTCAAGGTGCGTCCACAGGCGTTGCAGCCGCGGCAGCATGTAGCGGTGCTGCGCCAGCTCCACCTGGGTCTTTGCCTCGGCGGTCTGGGCGCGCATGGCGAAGATGTCGAGTATTAGCGACGTGCGGTCGAGGATTTTCACCTTCAGCTCCTTTTCGATGTTGCGCATCTGCTTGGCGCTCAGCTCGTCGTCGAAGATTACCATTCCCACTTCGCGCTCGTTCTCTTCCTCGTCCTTTATGTATTGGCTTATCTCCTGCAGCTTTCCGCTTCCCACGTAGGTCACGGCGCTTGGTCCCGCCACCTTCTGCGTGAAACGCCTCACCACCACGGCGCCTGCAGTGTCGGCGAGAAACTCCAGCTCGTCGAGATATTCGTTGGTCTTTGCCTCGTCCTGCTCTTGGGTGATAAGTCCCACGAGGACGGCGGTTTCGGTCTTAGCTTCTGATATTACAAATTCTTTCATTCTTCATTTTTGATTTTCTCCGCCACGGCATCGGCAATCTTTCCCGCACCCTTCTTCGTGGGGTGCAGACGGTCGCGCTGGAAGTCGTCGGTGCCGAGCGTCAGCACGTCGTAGAGGTCGATTACCTCCAGCTTGTTCTTTTTTGCCACCTGACGGATTATCGGTATTATCTCATTTTTAATCACCTCGTCGCGGCACCGTCCGTATTCGTTGGTGTCGGCGTGGTCACCCTTTATCGGACAGCAGAGCATTATGCGGGGCTTTGCCTTCTTCACGCCCTTTTGTGCGTTGGGCTTGATTGCGCTCAGCGTGTCAATCATCTTTTGCAGGTCGCCGGCAAACTCCTTGCCGTGCTCGTCCCAGATAAACTTCTTGCTGTCGTTGGTACCCAGCTTTATCACCACCACGTCGGGATTCCATGCCTTTGCGTCGCGCCATTCCGGCTCTTTCATAAACGGCAGGTTGCCGCTGTTCATCAGCGTGCGGGCGCTGTTGCCGCAGTTCATCACGGCGTAGTCGCCGCCCAGCCGTTGCTGAAGCTGCGCCGGGTAACTATTCACGTCACACATGTCGATGCCGTAGCCGTCGGTGATGCTGTTGCCTATGCACGCCACTCTCAGCGCCCCGGGCTTGGGAGCCTTGATGGTCTTCAGCCAGTTGCTCAGCTCCGTCTCCATCTGCTCATGATATGTGAACGACGTGCGCGAGCCCCAGCCGTGCCCGCCGGTGGGGTAGACGTACATGGCGCAGGGTATTCCCTGACGGCGCATCGACTTGTAGTATTCCAGTCCGTTGGTGACGGGAGGCACCACGGTGTCGTCGAAGCTCATAAGGATTATTGCCGGCGGAGTGGTGTGGTGATGCACACGGCGCTCGCTCGACCACTCCTTCTGCATCTTCTCGTCGTCCTGCCCGTCGCCGAGGAAGTTCACGCACGAGCCCTTGTGGCTCACCGCCTTGTTCATCGAGATTACGGGATAGAACAGGATGGTGAAGTTTGGACGCACGTCGACTGCGGCGTGGGTGGACACCGCCGATGCGAGATGTCCTCCAGCCGACGAACCCATGATGCCGATGTCGTAGGGATTGACGCTCCACACGGCGGCGCTGTCGCGCAGCATCCTGATTGCGCCGTAGGCATCGCTCAGCGGCAGGTTCTTGTCGCCCTTGGGCATACGGTATTTAAGCACGGCGAGGGTTACGCCCCTTTGGTTGAAGAACGGCGCCCAGTCGGTGCCCTCGTGCTGGTATGCCAGATGGCTGTATCCGCCTCCGGGGCAGCACACCACCGCCTTGCCCGACGGGTTTTCGGGGATAAACAGCTCCAGCGTCGACTCTCCGTCGGCGCTGATATTAACCTTAAAGTTGCGTGCGCTCTGTGCCGCAACCGTCATTGCTGCCACGGCGGCAATAAATAGTGAAAGTGTCTTCTTTATCATTGTTGGCTTTTAATTAGTTTCACACAGTTATCTCGGCGCTGCCGATGCAGCGGTGGTGATTTTCGTCGTAAATCACGCAGAACTGTCCCGGCGCCACGCCGTGTATAGCCTTTTCGGCATGCACCGTGTAGCAGCCGTCGCCCGTCTTTTCCAGCACAGCCTTGTAGTGCTCGGGCGTGTGCCTTATCTTGAATGTCACGGGCACAGACTTTCTCTCGCCCCACACGTCGGCGGTGAGGAAGTGCATGGCGTGTATGGGGAAGTGCTGCTTGTATGCCGTTTCGGGGTTGTAGCCGTGGCTCACAAACAGGATGTTCTTCCTTATGTCCTTCTTCACCACAAACCACGGACCTTCGCCGAAGCCAAGCCCCTTTCGCTGCCCTATGGTGTGGAACCAAAGTCCGCGGTGCATGCCTATCTTCTTGCCCGTCTCGTATTCTATCACCAGTCCGGGCTTTTCGCCCAGGTAGCGCCTAAGATATTCGTTGTAGTTTATCTTGCCTAAGAAGCAGATGCCCTGCGAGTCCTTGCGTCGGGCGTTTATAAGATGCTCGCGCTCGGCTATCTGCCTCACCTCGTCCTTCATGTAGTGCCCGATGGGGAATATCGCCTTGCGCAGCTGCCAGTCGTAGAGTTGTGCAAGGAAGTCGGTCTGGTCCTTCACGGGGTCGGGGCTTGTGGTGAGCCACTTGCGCCCCTCCTCGTCCGTTTCGGTCTGCGCGTAGTGCCCCGTGGCTATCAGGTCGTAGTCGTGCCCCATCTTCTCGTGAAACGCCCCGAACTTTATCAGCCTGTTGCACATCACGTCGGGGTTTGGCGTCAGTCCAGCCCTCACCTTCTCCATGGTGTAGCGCGTCACTCCGTCCCAATATTCCCGGTGGCAGTCCACCACCTCCAGCCTGCATCCGTAGCGCCTTGCCACAGCCGTAGCCATCTCAAGGTCCTCCTCGCTCGTGCAGTCCCACTGTTCCTCTTCCTCCGGTCCGATTTTTATGTAAAAGCAGTCGGGGTGCAGCCCCATGCGCGCCAGCTCGTAAACCACCACGCTGCTGTCTACGCCGCCGCTCAGCAACACCGCTATCCGCTTGTCTGCCCAGTCTGTTGTCATTCTTTATTAAGTTTTGTGTACAAAGTTAATAAATTTATACATGAAACTGCTCCGCCGCCACGTTTTTTTGTATCTTTTTAACGCTACCCGCGCGGAGGTCAGGCTTTGCCTGCCGGCGGAATCACAGCGATTTTGTTACAAAACCGATCTTAGCAGGGCTGAACTTGTCACAAAACCGACCTTAGTCGGCGTTGTTTTTGTCATAAACCCGACCTTGGTGACGGTCTGCCCGATGCAGGTTTTATTTTTCGGGAATGGTGGCGGCAGGTGGCAGCGGGGAGTTTTTTTGTTGGGATTTTGTGTTTGGGGATGGCGTATAAAAATCTTCAAGTCGGTGTCTTTTGTTTTGTTCAGCGCCTGATTCTGTTTTGTTCAGCGCCAGATGTAACAGAATTCAGCGCCTGATGTAACAGAATTCAGCGCCTGATAAAATAAAAGGGTGGGAGATTGGAATAAAAGATGCCGGGATAAGGATTTTTTTGCGGCAGACAAAATATAAGTGACGCTGTCTCAAATATTTATATGAAAAGGCTCCCAGAAAATCCTCAGCCAGGATTTTCCGGGAGCCTTTTCTTTCAGAATTATTATTACGCTTTTATTTGTTTATGAACTTCTTGCCGTTCTTGATGAGCAGACCCTTGGTGTTCTTGCTCACGCGCTGACCTGCGAGGTTGTAGACTGGAGCGTCAGCATCGTCGGTAGCGGTGATGTTGCTGATGCCTGTGCCGGAGGGAGTGAACTCGTAGCCAAAGAAACCGAGCTGGCTGTTAGAGCTAAACATATAGTATTTCTTTCCTGCAGTTACGTTGAAAGTCACAAGACCGAAGAGAGGGCGGTTTGTGTCGTTTTCAAGATTCAGAATATAGTTTTCGTTGAGTGCGAAGTCCTTGAATCCGCCTACAGTCTCGCCAGCCTCGTTTTTCTCGTAGGTGTTGTTCTGACGGAATCCCTTAATCTTTATGTCGCCGTAAGGAAGTGCTGCAGAAGTCTCGTCGATGACGAACAGAGTCTTCTGTGCCAAGTTCTTGTTGAGCCATACGCCTGCTGTCAGACTGCCGTTGGCTGTTGGGGTAAACTCATAATAGCAACCTTTTATGGGGAGCTGACCGCAGCCGAGCGTCCAGAGCTGCTCTTTTACGCGGTGTACAGCGTCGCCGTCTTTGTTAGATTCATAAAAATCCTTGTATGCCAATGCAGGGTTGCCGTTCTTTGGACAATAATACTGTGTGAATGATGCCACACCGCCTTCGATTGCCAGCGATTCTGTGCCGCCGTTTCCTTTCAGCTGCCAAGATTCATTGGCTGCTGCATCTGCGTTTGGAGTTGAAACAGCCTTTATTGACATTTTGCCGGTGGAGTGCTCCCAAACGTATTCTTTCAAGGAAATTTGGCTGCCGCCGGTCACAATGCTAAGGTCGCCCTCACTTGTTCCTTCCGGGAAAACTTTTTCTTCTTGTGGAACAGCGATGAAGTTAGGGTTGCTGTTGTCGGTAGGTTTCTCGATGGCAGCCTGAATCTTGGCGTTTACAGCCTCATCCATGACCGACATAGTCTCGGTCGTCTGTGCATTAACACTCATTGCACAAAGTGCAACAGAAACGAGAGTAAAAAATTTCTTCATAATGTCTTTGTTTTTTAGTGATTAAATGATTAGTGATTGTAAATAGTTTATTTTGTGGACGTATACACAGCGAGGTTGTACTCAATGGACGGAGATTTTTTCAGGCTGTCGGGGCGGCGGGTTACAAAAGGGCAGGGTGTGCGTCTTTTAGTTAAAGACAAAAAAACTTTTAGACTGAAACAAAAACTTTTAGACTAAGACAAATGAAAGCAGAAAAGATTTTGGCAGTGCTGTGGCTCGCAGCGCTGATGGCACTGCCGCAGATGGCGGCGGCGCAGCGGTATAAGGTGGGCGCGTGCGACTGGATGATGCTCAAGCGTCAGAAGCTGGGCGAGTTTCAGCTGGCGCGCAGCATCGGCTGCGACGGAGTGGAGATGGACATGGGCGGTCTGGGCAGGCGCGACTCGTTTGACAACAAGATGAGGCAGGAGGAGCACGCCGTGAGGTTCAGACGCACTGCCGACAGCCTCAATATTGAGGTTGGAGCTGTGGCGATGTCGGGATTCTACGGTCAGTCGTTCATTGAGAAGCGCACCTACAAATGGCTGGTGGAGGACTGCCTGAACACCATGGACCTCTTTGGCGCCAGGGTGGCGTTCCTCCCGCTCGGCGGATGCGGCAACGACTTGTATGACAACGCCGGGAAGCGCGCCGAGCTGGTGAAGCGGCTGAAGGAAGCGGGAGACATGGCTCACGCCCGCGGAAAAACGATTGGCATCGACACTCCGCTCGACGCCAAGGGCAACAGGGCGCTGCTAAAGGAGGTAGGCAGCAAGGGAATAAAGATATTCTACAAGTGGCAGACGCAGACCGAGAATGGGCGCGACATCTGCCGCGACATGAAGGCGCTGGGCAAGAAGAATATCTGCGCCATCCACGCCAGCAACACCGACGGGCAGTGGCTGCGCAACGACAAGACCATCGACGTGAGGGCGATAAAGCGGACGCTCGACAGGATGAAGTGGAGCGGATGGCTGTTTGTGGAGCGCAGCCGCGACACAACGCAGGTGAGAAACGTGAAGGCTAACTATGGAGACAATGTAAAATACTTAAAAGAAATATTCCAATGATGAAAAAGATGATTTTGGCTGCCGTGGCAGCTTTCGTGGTGACTGCGGCAGGCGCCGTGGAACTTAACAGTGAGGGGCGCAATCCCGAGTATGTGGCAAGCATTGTGAAAAGGTCGCAGAAATGTACCGACGCGCTGGGTATCACCGGCACGGACAAGGGCAAGCAGGTGCTCAACATCGTGGCAAACCGCTACTTCGCGCTCAACGACATCTACGCCGAGCGTGACAGCGTGAAGAACCTCGCCAAGCAGAAGCAGGGCGACGAGAAGAAGATGCTCATGGAGGCTGCCGAGGCAAGGAAGGACTCGAAGCTGTACCGCAACCACTTCGGATTCGACGCCGACCTGTCGATTTATCTCACCGCCGAGGAGATTGTCACGGTGAAGGACGTTATGACCTACAACGTGGTGAAGGTTACGTCGGATGCCTACAGCGACATGATTCCAAGGCTCACCGCCGAGGAGAAGGCACAGATTCTGGCGTGGCTCAAGGAGGCTCGCGAGCTGGCAATCGACGCCGAGAACTCGAACAAGAAGCATGAGACGTTCAAGAAGTACAAGGGAAGAATCAACAACTACCTCAGCAAGCGCGGATATGACATCTCAAAGGAGCGCGAGGCGTGGGGAGAGCGCGTGAAAGCACGCGGAGGGAAACTTTAGAATTACGAATTTTGAATTACGAATTACGAATTGTCGGCTAAAGCCGATTAAAAATTATAGAATTAAAAATTGTGAGGGAAGATTTGGCTCCGTGGAACGTTGTGTCAAACTTCTTCCCTCACAATTTTTAATTCAAAAACTCTTCATCGCAGCGAAGCGAGAATAATTCGTAATTCAAAAATTCTTCATCGCAGCGAAGCGAGAATAATTCGTAATTCACAATTCGTAATTCGTAATTTTCCCCCTCACAATTCGTAATTCAAAAACTCTTCATCGCAGCGAAGCGAGAATAATTCGTAATTCGTAATTCAAAACTCGTAATTCAAAACTCGTGTCTGCCGCTGCCCACGGTTTTTTCTGTGCCGTCGGGCAGCACAATCCTGGCATCGCAGCCCACGGGAATCTCAACAACAGTCTTCTCTCGCGAGCAGTCAACCGAAATCTCGCCGTAGAGCGAGGCGGTCTTGGCGCGCACATATTTAATATCGCCTACGAGGGTGGGGGAGATGAGGAGATGGCGCATGCCCACGGTGCCTTCCTGCTGGCGTATGCCGGCGAGGGTGCGGAAAAGCCACTCGTCAATCTGTCCCATCATGAAATGGTTCCACGAAGTGCCGTTGCGCGGGTCCCACTGCTCGGTGAGGGTTGTGGCTCCGTACTTCAGCTGGAAACCGTAGCCGGGAGTCTCGTCGTGGTTGAGCATGGTGTAGAGCAGCTGACTGTTGCCCGTGTCGGCAAGCGTGCGGAACAGATAGCGGTTGCCCACATCGCCTGTGGTGAGGCGGTTGCCGTGGGCGGCGATGTCCTTCAGGAGCGTCTGCAGCACGGCGTCGCGGTTCTTGCCCGTGATGCCGAGGAACAGCGGCAGGGCGTTGGCAGCCTGACTGCCCGAGGCGTAGCTCAGCGAGTCGGGACGGTAGAAGTGGCGGTTGAATTCGCCAGCCACATACTCGCAGCGGGCGGCAAAACGCTTGCGGTCGTGCTCGTGACCCACCATCTGCGCAGCTTTCTCCATGAGCTGCAGACAGTAGATGTAGTGACAGGTGGCAACCAGCGGCACAGGCGTGTTGTGGGAGAAGCCCGACGGTTTGCCGCGCAGGAAGTCGTACCAGTCGCCCAGCCCGTGGCTCACGATACCGTCGTCAGAACGGGTGGCAAGGTAGTCGATGTAGCGTACCATCGCCTTGTAATTATCCTTTATCACCGAGTCGTCGCCGTACATCTCGTAGTATTGGAAGGGCGACACGATGAGGGTAGCCGCCCACTCGGGCGAATCGTCGAAGAGATTGCCGAACGAAACGTACTGCGGGGCAGTTGTGGGCACCATGCCGTAAGGGCGCTGCGTGTCGGTGATGTCGCGGATAATCTTGGGCAGATAGGCTGTCATGTCGTAGTTGTAGAGCAGCGACGGACCGCACAGATGGTCCTGCTCCAGCCATCCTAATTTCTCGCGGTGGGGACAGTCGGTGAGCACTGCTTGCATGTTGCTGCGCTCAGCGCGCTCAATGAGACGGTGAGTCTGAGTAAACAGCGGGTTGCTGCACTCAAACGCCGAAACCTCCTTTGCCGAGTTGTAGACGAAGAGGCTCTGAAGGCTGCTGATTACAGGCAGGCGGTCGGGATTGGGCATGCCTTCGAGCACTGCGCCCTCCACCTGAATATATCTGTAGCCGTAGTAAGAGAAGCGCGGATGCCACGTCTCCTTCCTGTTGTCCTCGCCTATGGTGTACTCGTAGAAATGCTGGCGGCCGGTTTCGCGCTGGTTGCAGGCTCCCTGGTTGTTCAGCTTCTCAGCCACTATGAGCGTCACCTTCTGTCCGCGCCTGCCGCTGACGGTTATCTGCGGAAATCCGGCGAGGTTCTGCCCCATGTCGCACACGAATGCGCCGCGGGCAATTTTTCTTTTTGTCTGTTTCTCGGCTGCCGCTATGCTGTCGGGGTGTATCGCATTGACGCTCCTCACTCCGTAGCTCTCCATAACCCTCACGCCGGGGGCGGTCTGCGGAGTGAGCCTTCCCTTTGCTCCCTCGCAAATCACCACGTCGTGACGGGGCTGCGCGGTGAGGCGCGCGTCGTAGGACTCGCCGCCGTAGATGCTGTTGAAGGTCACGGGACTGAGCCGCCACTGCCAGCTGCCGTCGGTCTTTACGGTCTGGCGGCTGCCGTCGGCGTAGCTTATCTCCATCTGAAGCCACAGCTGCGGCGGTCCGAAGGTGGTCTGCAGTTTGGTGTAGCGCTCGCGGCCCTGCACGTTGAAGAAACCGTTGCCCAGCAGCGCCTCTATGGCTATGCTGCCCTTCAGTTTCTGCAATATCGGCGTCACGTCGTACACATTATAATATATTGTCTTGCTGTATTCGCTCCACAGCGGCGCAAACTCGTCGTCGCCAACCTTTCTGCCGTTGAGGCTCAGCTCGTAGTGCCCCATGCCGCTCACATACACCACGGCGTCTACAATCTTCTTGCCGCCGACGCTCACGTCCTTCGACACGATGATGCTCTTTTGCGACAGAGTGTCCACCTCTGCCCACAGCGCCTTGTAGTCGGTGCGCTTATACTGCGTGTTGGCGAAGCGTCCCTCGGGCAGCTTCGCCGCTTTCTTGGTTATCGCGCCAACCCACTGTGCCTCAAACGTCTTCGGCACTACTCTTATCTGCTGTCCAGCCGACCATGCCGAGGGTTTGCCCTTTGCGTCCCATACCTGCACCTTCCACGTGTAGCCGCAGACGTTGGCTGGCAACTGTGGCAGGGCTATCAGCTGGCTTTCGCCCGACGGAGTCTTGCCGCTGTCATAAACGGTCTTGCCGCTCACGCGCTCCGTCACCATTATCTGGTATGCTGTCTGCGCGTCGCCGTTGGTGTCGCTCTTCATCTGCCAGCCCACGGTGGCTTTGCCTTCCGTCAGGGCAATGCTGCCGGTCTGGTGGTTGCATCGCTGCAGGGTCACTGTCAGTTTTGCGTTGGCTCCGAGAGCTGTCATTGCCCCCAAAGCCAGTGTAATCAGTCTTCTCATGTTTGTTTTAGTAGTTTTATACATTATTTAAAGTGCAAATTTACATTATTTTTTGCTATTTTCAAAAAAAACGTCCGGAATATTTGGATGTAACCAGAAAAAAGTGTGTTTTTTCGGGTGTTTTGAGATTTTTCCGCAAGGCGCAGCGCGTTGATATATGTCAAAAAAAGATAACGGCATCGATGAAAAAGTTGTTTTCATATAACGTTTCGTTCAAAATGCGTTAATTTTGTGGCAGATTTTTAACTAAATTAATGATTAACAATGAAAAGAGAGAGATTATTCATGGCTGCGGCGTTGCTTCTCGCATCGTCTGCACTCCTTGTGTCGTGTATGCCTACGGTCAGCACCGCAATCGTGCAGCGCTATGAGCCGCTGCCGCTGGACTCGGTGAAAGTGTATGACAATCCGGCTCTTGTGCCGAGCTCTGCCACTGCCATCGGCAAGGTGGAAGTGGCGGGACTACAGCCTAACGCCGAGGGAAAGCAGGCTATGAAGAGGCTGGGGCTGACGGTTTCGGACATCAGCAGAGACGACAACCCCAAGGTGAAGATGGCAAAGGTGATGGCTGCCGATGCAGGCGGCAACGGTCTGCTGATGAGCAACGGCAGCGAGGTGGGCTATCTGAAGAGCTACTATTTTGGAACCATTCTGCGCTCGGAGGATAACGTTGTGGACAGCAGCGTGGTGAGTCCGGCAGTCAGGTCGCACAACGAAAACATCAGGCAGATGGCGGCTTTGGTGGAGAAGCACAAATTGCCGTCGAACATCGTGAAGCTGAATGTTGGTCCGGCATGGATTACGTCAAAGGTGTACGTGGGCAGCGAGGAATTTTCGGGAATTTCGGCATTTAATCTCATGTTTCAGTATTCGCACCTCTGGAAGTCGGGCTGGGGCTGCGGACTTCAGGCTTTTCAGAGCCATTTTAAGGTGGGCGATTCTTCTTATTCTAACTATGGCGGCAGCGCAAACATCTTTTATCTTGGTCCGTCGCTGACCTATGCCTACCGCACCGACAAGGGCTGGCTGTGGACCATGAATTACAGTATGGGATATACATCAATTGACGAGGCTGACTCGTATTCGGGATTTGGAATGACGTTCAGCATGGGCGTTGATTACATGCTGACCAAGCACATCGGCGTGGGCGTAGACGTGATGGAGTATACAGGATACTTCAAGGCTCCGGCGGAATGGAAGCAGGAGCATTCTGACATGCGCTACGGCTATGCGCAGATAGGAATCTTCGCCGGCATAAGGGCTTACTTCTGATGAAATATTAATTGTAAATAAATGATTATGGAACAACGTGAATTTGAATTTAAAGGCACTGTAGTCAATGGCATCGACATGCTTATCGGAGTGCTTGTGATGGTTTTCGGCAGCATAGGTCTTGCCGTGTTTACGGGCATCGTGGAGTGCTGGTGGGCGTGCGCGCTGTTTTGTGTGCTGTTTGTGGTGAGCCTTGTGTTGACTGCCGGCTTTGTGCAGGTGGAGCCCAACGAGGCGAGGGTGATGATGTTTTTCGGAAAATACCGCGGCACATTCACCCGTGTGGGATATTACTGGGTGAATCCGTTTATCTCTACAAAGAAGCTGTCGCTCAGGGCGCGCAACCTTGACGTGGAGCCTATAAAGGTGAACGACAAGAGCGGCAACCCGATAATGATAGGCCTCGTGCTGGTGTGGAAGCTCAAGGACACTTACAAGGCTGTGTTCGAGATTGACTCGCAAACCATGGCGGGCACGGCAAACGACGTTAACGGCGCAACAGTGCAGAACATGATGCGCGCATTCGAGAGCTTCGTCAAGGTGCAGAGCGACGCCGCCCTGCGACAGGTGGCTGGCAACTATGCCTACGACGACACCGACAGCAGCGACGACAGCATCACCCTGCGCGGAGGCGCCGAGGAGATAAACAAGGAGCTTGAGGACAAGCTCACAGAACGCCTGAGCATCGCAGGCATAGAGATAGTGGAGGCGCGCATCAACTATCTTGCCTACGCTCCCGAGATTGCCGCAGCCATGCTGCGCCGCCAGCAGGCAACGGCAGTGATTATGGCGCGCGAGAAGATTGTCGAGGGTGCCGTGTCGATGGTCAAGATGGCTCTCGACAAGCTCAGCGAAGAGAATGTTGTGAATCTCGACGACAACCGTAAGGCTCAGATGGTGAGCAATTTGCTCGTGGTGCTTTGCGGCGATGACAACGCGCAGCCTGTGGTCAGCACCGGCTCGGCAGATTAATTCCCGGATTTCGTGATTTCTGTGTCCGGCTTGGCTGTGTGGGAGGTGCTTTGGGCGCACAGACTATAGCAAATTATAAATATAGCAAGTATAATGACAAGGCAGCCTTTCATGTTGTCTATAATACGGAAAATGTTTTCTCGCTGTTTTTTATCTTGCAGCTCAAAATCATTCGGCTCCTCGACCTTAGGGTCGGGAGCTTCCTTTTTATTATTTATCTTTTTATCTTCTTTGGGTATAATATTATCTTTTTCTTTCATTGCTGTGTTGTTAATCATTGGTATATTGAACTTGATTCAACCAGTTGTTTTTTAGTTTTTGGCTGCAAAGTTAGCGCTTTTCCTTCAATTATCCAAATCTTTTCCCATTTATTTTCTCCATACTTGGCTATTCCCTTTTTTCATCACATTCATTTTTTAGGGATTGTCACTTTCTGCGATTTTCCACCTTTTTTTATTATATACAGCCCGGGTTTCAGACTCTGCCCTGTCACGTCCTGTCCCTGCATGTTGTAGCATTTTGTGCTGCCGCTGCCGTCGGTGCCGTTTGTGGGCGATGTTATGCCGTTGGGGTTCTCGTCGATGATTGCGTCTGCCATCAGCTTTGTGCATTCGGGCATTGTCAGCGTCAGCGTTTCGCCGTCGTATGTCTTTTCCTCGGTGCCGTTGGCTTTCACGGTCAGCACCTTCCAGCTAGTCACCGTCTTACTGTCGTCGGTGGTTCTTGCCTCAATGGTCAGCTTGCGGTCTTTGAAGAATTTGCCGTTCATCACGCCGCGGGTCAGCGCAATGCCGTTCACGGTCATGCTGAGCATTTTCTGCTCTGTGGGCGAAATTCTGTTGTTGACGGTCAAGGGCTGTGGGGCGCCCAATTTGTAATAGTCGGCAAGGTGCTGGTAGAAGAAACTTTCGCGGTGCTTCACAAAGTTGCGGGCGTTGTTGAGCTCTTCTGTGTAGTTTGGCCACCATTGGTTCACCAGCTTTCTGTGTATGGGGTATTCCGTGCTTATGGCGTCGGTCATTTCGGTCAGATACTTGTTTGTGCCCTCGTAGTTCATGAAGTCGCCCATGTACACGGCGCAGCGGTCGATAAACATCTGCTTGAACTCGTCGATTTCCTCCAGACGGCGGAACAGGCGTGTGGCTTCGTAGGTGTTTGCCCAAGCGCGGTCATAGTCAAAATCGGGGTTGTGCAGCCAGTCGAGCGTCTTGTATGACATGTAATAGTAAGGATTATAAAGCCCCAGTCCGAAGTCTGTGTCTTTGGCTATCCAGCGCCACTTGCCGCCCTCTGCCTGCGGGCGCCATATCACGATGTTGTTGCCCGGGAAGTCCTGGTTGTTGTAGAACAGGTTCATTATCATCAGGTTCTGAAACTCCACGATGTCCATCCTCTCGGCATATTCGGCGAGGGTGTGCCCGTGCTCGTTGTAGAACTTCGTGAACTCGTTGTAGGCGTCCATTGTGCCGGCTTTCAGCTCCCAGTTGTTCTCTATCATGTCAATGTCTTCCAGCCCGTCGTAGTAGGTGTAGATGTTGTCCTCGTTCGAGCGGTCGCGAATGTTGAGCATACACAGATACGAGCCGTTGAGATACACCACCGCCGGACGGTATGCCTGCCAGTCGAGGTCGCAGTTGTGCGCCATCGTGCGCTGTATCACCGCGTCGCGCATGTACAGACCGTCGAAATCGTTGCCGGCGTTGCGCAGCACGAACGATTTGTGGTCGGTGATGCCGGGACGGTCTTCGGGAAACAGCTCATAGTTGAAGCGCTTCTCGCCAAACCGCTTGTTGGCGTACACCGCCAGCGACTTAAACTTGTTTCCGCGCGAGGCTCCACCGTGACACCGTGTCTCGCCCAGCTGGTTTATCACGCTTGGCTGCCCTTCTTCGTCAAACATCTCGATGTTTATCGGTCGGCGCCACTTATATTCGTAGTTCTTTGTTTGGCTGCTGTAGTTGCCATCCACATATATGCCCAGTTTGTCGTCGTAGAAATATTTTCTGTCGGTCACTATCGATATTATCGGAAGTGTCTGTTTCCTGCCGTGGAAGATGTATGAGTGCGTGGTGGAGCGTGGCGACAGCCATCCCTCGCAGAAACATTTTGCGCGTATCACTCGTGATGCCTGTATAGTCATTCCTCCAGCGGGGAAAACGCTACTCGTTTCTGTTGGCTCCGTTCCGTCGGTGGTATATCTTATCACCGTGTTCTCGGGTGCTCCTTCGGGCAGCGTGATGTTCAGCTTGTGGCTCCCCGCCGACGTATACACCGTTCCTGGAATTGAGAATACGGGTGCTCCCAGCATGTTTTTGTCGCTGCAAGTCAGTCCGCTGTTCTTTTTACCCGGTGTTGGCGTCAGCTGATAAGCCCACTCATTGCCGCCGTCGGTCTTTCTTCCGTATGCCGTGTTTGGCGCAGGCTGTTTCTTCAGTCCCTCCACCTTGTCCGCCATTTCATTGCCCTTAAACAGGTACACATTGCAGCCCTTGCCGCTTTCCAGCCTGAATGTGGTGTGCATGTCCTTGCCCTCCTTGTCGCAGTACACTATGGCGTAGCCTCCTGCGGCAACGGTTCTGTTTGGCAGCTGCCATGCCTTCGATGCCTTCTCCTTGTCTCCCAGCTTATAGCCTGCCAGATTCACAGCCGTCGTTCCGCTGTTGTACAGCTCCACCCACGAATCAGGAAACTCGTTGATATCATCCATTATGCAGTCAATGTTCGACTGCATCAGCTCATTTATAACCAGTTGTGCCCGTGCACCGGTTGCAGCCATGCCCATAACAAGCGCTGTGGCGATGATGTTCTTTCTCATAACTTATGTTTTTATAGTTTAGGTTTCTTTGCAATCACGGTGTCTTGTTGTTGAGCGCGACCTTCTTTTCGCAATAAACAGCCTTGAATGAGTCGTTGGGCAATTAATAAAGTCGAAAACGGCAGATAATTGCTCTAACGGAATACGAGATACTTATTTTATTTTCCTGAACTTTCTCAGCACATCACACTTACTTACATATCCACTCGTCTTTCCTGAGTTGGCGATTGCAAAGTCATCAAGCTCTTTCATGGCGAAGAACTGGCGTGACTTGTTTATTACGATTTTTATGTCGTAGGTCTCGGGGTCGTAAACTTCCATTATGTAAGGCTCGGTAGGTATGTATGCCAGTGCGTAGAGGCTTTGCTCTCTCATGTTGAAGTCGGTGCTGTTCTTGCTTTCGCAGAGATATTCCACGGCAGCTTTGGCAAAGTCCTTTTCACCCACTCTTGTGCTGTCGGACACGCTCTTTCCGTAGTGCGTCAGATACCAGCAGTCACCGTAGCACGATGCCTGGAAGTATCTCACAGCCAGCTCATAGGCTGTATTGATTCGCTCCTCGCTGTTGGCTCTTGACAGGTCGTGCTGTGGCTGGAGGCGCATCATGTCACGGCAGAAGTCAAGTTTGGGATTTCTGTTCAGCAAGTTTCTGTAATTTGAATCGTATTCACTGTCTTCTTTTATAGCTTGTTTGGTGAGCCATCTCGGCTTGCTGTAGTCTCGCATAGCCATGTATGCGCAGATGTTTTGCTTGCGCAGAAAGTCTAATGGAACCTTTTCAAGATAGGACACGGCTTCCTCGAATCGTCCCTCCGCCATCATCTTCGTACCGATAATGTCGTTGTAATATGCCTCGTTTTTATAAACACGCTCTTTCAGATAGCGCTCAAGACTGTTTGCCGGAGTGGAGAAAAGCAGCCTCTTGTATAACACAAGGCTGTCGGCGCTTAGCTTGTCGAGACATCCGAAATAGTAACTGCTGTACTCACGGTTCCAGTTGTAACCGCTCTCTTCTTCATTGTCCTGCTGGTAATAGCGGCTGATTGACTGCCTCTCTATCATGTCAAGCATGTATGCCGCCATCTCGAAATGTCCTTCGGCACGGTATCTCGGAATGAGCGTGCGGTGAACAAGCCTTTCTTTCATCCTTAAAAGATAGTCCGCGCCATTCTTTTTATCGTTGTTTATCTTGTTGTCCAGCCATGTAAATTCATCAGTGAGGAACTGATAGTATTGCTGTGACATCTTGTTTGCCGAGGCGGCGCATATCATCCTTACGCAACGGGCATTGTCCTTCATCATCTCCGTGCCGTCCATATTTATTGCCTTGTCCATAATTCCGAGAGCCTTTACTGCATCACCGTTAAGGTAGGTTATTACTCCCATGGCAGTCTGCCAAAGGCATGGATTATGCGTCTTTCCCTCTTTGATGACGCTGTTTGCAAAGGTAACAAACGCTTTTGCCTCATCACTGTATATCGGCTTGCGGCCAATGGTCTTAATCCATTCCTCATCGAAGTCGCCGAACATGTCTTTTTTCGACTCGGCTACATTTTTCTGGTCAAGAGTCTCCTGTATGTTGTTTACGAAATCTTCCACCAGATATGTCAGTGTAGGCGAGTTTGGATTTCTTGCATACAATGCCTTTATTCCTGCCATGTTACGGTACTTGCGTGTCATCCACTTTATGCTTTCCCAGTCGCCCTGCGCGGCATATATGTCGCATGCCTCCTGTCTCTTTCCTGTGTTCAGCAGCGCATTGGCATATATGTTCTCCATCATGTCGCGGTATACGCTTGGGCGCATCTTTGTGGCTGTGTTCGTCCAGTAGAGAATATTGGCGTTATATTGTCCGAGCAGCATCTGCGCACGCATCAGCAACAGGGCATACTGTGGCTTAAGTCTTGTGCCCTTATATGCCTTGCACTTTGCGGCCATCTGTTGCAGTGTGGCACGGCGTCCGGCAAGTTCCTGCGCTGTGGGATAAGACCAAGTTTCCTTCAGCTGGTCGCATATCCTCAGATATTTGTCGAGCTCGTCCATATAGGCAAGCATCTCACGGTCTCCTTTCTCTGTGGCAACTTCCCTTACCGTAGGGGAGTAGTTGTTGTAGGAGTCACACTTCCCGTTGCTGTACTCCTTCCAGAATTTGCCGGTGCGCTCATAAAACATATCGGCAGTGCTGGGGCATACGTGCATCATGTAATAGTTGTATGTCGGAGCCTCTGATATACAAGCCTGTGTCTCTCCGCATGTCAGAAGCGACAGCAGGAGACTAATGGTTAAGAATCTTTTCATAATCTTCTCGGTTGAAACGTTTGATGTTATAGTTGCTTAAATCGTATAGAATGATTTCGTTGTTGGCATCGGGGCGTCGTTTCTCAATGGCTTCCTTCGCTTTCATTATGTCGGTGATTTCCGGCTGACAGGTTCTTAGCGAGTCTGTTGGAAGTGTGGGAAACTCCTCCTCATAATGCTGTATGCCCACAAACTTGCCGTTGCGGAATATCACCTCCCATCTGAACAGCGGATATGCCGAGCTAAGCGGCAGATCATAGCTATCAAGATAGCGCATGAATGGTCCGGCATCTGCCATGTCCAGTATAGGCTTACGGCAGTTGAAGTCGGTCACGTCTCCCGTGTTGTACATCATCAGTACGCCGCGGTCGCAGGGTGGGGGAGTCTGCGACAGTTGGTGCAGGCGTATTGTGGCAGACAGCTCCATTTCCTTTTCATGGGTAAGTCTCTTCATTTCATCCATAAACGCAAAGAAATTCTTGCGGGTGGTCATGGTCCAGTCGCAGTCAATCTGCACGCCCTTCACTTTCCTCACTCCGTTTGTCTCGTTCATCTGCAAGACTCTGCCTAAGATTTTTTCAGCCAGTCCGCCGGTCTTGGCTTTCATACATTCGTTGGTGATAAATACCGTAGGTATGATTTCTATGCAGCTGTCAGGCAGGTTTCGGAATTTTAGCGTGGCATTGGGCACTGGTTCTCCGGCATTGCCCTGCACCACATCAAAATAACGGATATAAAGCCTCGTGATGTCATGCTCCTTTATGAATGCCGCCTTTTGTGAGTCGATATCCAGTGTCGTGCTCCAGTAGTATGCGGCGCGTATGTTGCCGTGCGGGTCGTTGCCGCCGCATGACACGAGGAGGCATACAATTGCGATAAGCAGAATCTCTTTCATTCGTTTTTCTTACTGTATATGACAACGCCTCTACGATTGATATGGTCAATCAGGGCGTTGTCTTTGAGTGATGAGAATAACGAAATGTCAAATTTATAAGGAAGAAAAGACTCGTCGATTGATGCATACAGCATATTCATATCGCTTCGGGACAATTCCGTACCAACCAATGTTATGTCTACATCTGAAAATGGCTTGTAATTGCCTTTTGCACGTGAACCGTAAAGAACAACCTGTTCTATGCGTTTGTTAGAAGCAAATGCTTTTTCTAATTGTTGAAGCTCACTGTCTTTTAATCCGTATGGCATAATATGTACGTTTAGGCGGGTTCTATTCCTGAGAGCGGAAGCATGGTACGCTCAAATTTCACAAACAGGGGATAATACACCGTGACAATGGTTTCATATATTTCTTCGGCAACATCCTCGTCATAGTTGTGCGAAGTAAGGTTGCGGTCTTCTATAGACCCCATCCATTCGGTGCTGTCGATGATTCCCATTTGCAGAGCTTGCCGGAAAGCGTCTCTTGACCCGCGGATTTCAGTATATCCTTGATATTCCGCATAATCCTTCATCACTTTCCATGCAAGTTCATGGGTGTATTCAAAGCGCTGGATAAGCCCCTCCTTTAACAGCTCGTCAACACCCTTGTCGTTGTTGAAGCTGTTCGCAATCAGATTAACTGCCTGCGACAGTTTCAACAACGCCTTACGATAATTGATGAACCGTTGAATCCAACGTACATCTTCTTCCTTTTTCATAATCATTTTTATTTCGTGGCGTCGAGAGCCTGCTGTATGTCGGCGATGATGTCCTCCACGTTCTCAATGCCCACAGACAGACGTATCAGGTCGGGAGCCACTCCTGCCTCGCGCAGCTGCTCGTCGGAGAGCTGGCGGTGAGTGTGGCTTGCAGGGTGAAGCACGCAGGTCTTTGCGTCGGCCACGTGAGTGACGATGGTAATCATCTTGAGGGCGTCCATGAAGCGGATGGCATCCTCGCGGTTGCCCTTCAGTCCGAAGGCAATCACTCCGCACGAGCCGTTGGGCATGTACTTCTGAGCCAGGTCATAGTATTTGTTGTCCTTCAGTCCGCAGTAGTTCACCCAGTTCACGCGGTCGTTGGCGTTGAGATATTCAGCCACAGCCTGAGCGTTGGCGCAGTGCTGGCGCATGCGGAGGTGCAGGGTCTCCAGACCAAGGTTGAGCAGGAAGCAGTTGAACGGTGACGGTATGCTGCCGAGGTCGCGCATGAGCTGTGCCGTTGCCTTGGTGATGTAGCCCAGCTTGCCGAACGCCTTGGTGTAGGTGAGTCCGTGGTATGACTCGTCGGGCTGGCACAGTCCGGGGAACTTGTCGGCGTGTGCGTCCCAGTCGAAGTTGCCGCTGTCGATGATGGCGCCGCCCACCTGTGTGGCATGACCGTCCATGTATTTTGTGGTGGAGTGGGTCACGATGTCGGCACCCCACTCAAACGGACGGCAGTTGATTGGTGTGGCAAAGGTGTTGTCGACAATCAGCGGCACACCGTGCTTGTGAGCCATCTTGGCGAAACGCTCAATGTCGAACACGTTGCCGCCGGGATTTGATATAGTCTCGCCGAAGAAACATTTTGTGTTGGGGCGGAACTCCTTCTCTATGCGCTCGTCGTCCCATGAGGGGTCGATGAAGCTGCACTCAATGCCCAGCTTCTTCATTGTCACACCGAAGAGGTTGAATGTGCCGCCGTAGATGGTGTTCGAGGTGATGAAGTGGTCGCCTGCCTCGCAGATGTTGAACACTGCATAGAAGTTGGCAGCCTGACCAGACGATGTGAGTATGCCAGCCACTCCGCCCTCAAGCTTTGTAATCTTGTCGGCAACGGCATCGTTGGTGGGGTTTTGCAGACGGGTGTAGAAATATCCGCTGTCCTCAAGGTCGAACAGACGCGCCATCTGCTCACTGTTGTCATATTTGAATGTTGTGCTCTGATAGATAGGTAACTGGCGCGGCTCACCCTTCTTTGGCGACCATCCGCCCTGTACGCAAAGTGTTTCTGTTTTCATTGTATATTTTATTTAATTTTGAATTACGAATTTTGAATTATGAAACGTTAGTTCGACGAAGTCAATTAGTCGGCTTACGCCGATTATGAATTATTTAATTTTGAGTTATTAGTTGTTTAATTACGAGTCTTTACTGCGCAGCCAATTCGTAAATATATAATTTATCATCGCAGCGTAGCGAGAATAATTAAAAACTCGTAATTTGTAACTCATAATTATTTAATCTCCGGATACTTTCTCCAAAGACTGTCCCAGCGCAGGCGCATCACTCCGAAGAAAGCCTCTCCGAAGATGCCTCCGCTCATTTTGCTCACACCCTCGCGGCGGTTGACGAATATCACGGGCACCTCCTTGATGCGGAATCCTATCTTATAGGCTGTGAACTTCATCTCAATCTGGAAGGCATAGCCCTTGAAGCGTATCTTGTCGAGTTCAATGGTCTGGAGCACACGGCGGCGGTAGCACTTGAAGCCCGCAGTGGTGTCGTGAACCTTGAATCCCGTGACCATCCTTACGTATTTTGATGCAAAGTAGCTCATGAGCACACGCCCGATGGGCCAGTTCACCACGTTTACTCCCGATATGTAGCGCGAGCCTATCGCCACGTCATACCCCTCGTCGGCACAGGCGCTGTAGAGACGGGGCAGGTCGTTGGGATCGTGGCTGAAGTCGGCATCCATCTCAAAGATATATTCGTAGTCGTGCGCCAATGCCCACTTGAATCCCTCGATGTAGGCAGTTCCAAGTCCCAGCTTACCGCTGCGCTCCTTGATAAACAGACGGTCGGAAAACTCCGTAGCCATGAGATGCTTTACGATGTCGGCGGTGCCGTCGGGTGAGCCGTCGTCAATTACAAGGATGTGGAAACATTTTTCCAGCGAGAACACCGCACGTATAATCTTCTCGATGTTCTCCTTCTCATTGTATGTGGGGATAAGAATTATGCTGTCGCTCATTTTTAATTACGAATTTTGAGTTACGATTTACGAATTGTCGGCTAAAGCCGATTATTTAATTATTAATTTTGAGTTACGAATTATCAATTCCAAATTTATTTATTCTTAAATCGGCGAAGCCGACAATTCCAAATTCCAAATTCAAAATTCGTAACTCGTAATTTTTTTTCAGCATTCACGATAGAAGTCCAGTGCCTCGTGAATTTCCTTCTCTGTGGCAGTCTGGTTTATCTTTATCTCGCCGATGTCGCTCAGCAGAGTGAAGTTGATGGTGCCGGCGGTGTTCTTTTTGTCGTGCATCATCAGTTCAGTCAGCTCGTTGTAATCATCGCAGGTTACTGGCAGTTTGCCGTAGTGCTCCTTGATGTAGCTCACAGTCTGGTGCATCTTGTCGGTGGGGAATCCAGTCTTTACGGCGGCGAGATACAGCTCGCCGATAATGCCCCATGCCACAGCGTAACCGTGGAGAACAGGCTGACGCTTCAGTGCCCACGACTCGAAGGCATGCCCCATGGTGTGCCCAAGGTTGAGCGCCTTGCGTATGCCGTGCTCCAATGGGTCCTCCAGCACTATGCGCTGCTTCACTGCCACGGAGTCGCTCACCATTCTGCCGAGCCGGCGCAGGTCGGGATTGTGTATGTCGAAGCTCAGCAGCTCCGCCCACATCCCGTCGTTGCTTATCAGCCCGTGCTTCAGCATCTCGGCGTAGCCAGAGCAGATGTTCTCGCTGTCCATGGTCTTCAGAAACTCGGTGTCGAGAATCACGCAGTCGGCATTGTTGAACACGCCAATCTCGTTTTTCAGTCCTCCGAAGTTTATGCCCGTCTTTCCTCCCACCGATGCGTCGACCATTGCGAGCAGGGTGGTGGGGATGTTGATGAACTTGATGCCGCGCTTGAATGTTGAGGCTGCGAATCCTCCAAGGTCGGTCACCATGCCGCCGCCGAGGTTTATCATCAGCGAGTGGCGTGTGCATCCTGCCTCCTGCAGTCCCTGCCACACCTTTGCCAAGGTGTCGAGAGTCTTGTTGCTGTCGGTGGCACCTATGTTTATATGGTGCGCTCCGTTAAGTGCAGGATGGTCTTTAATCAGCGGAAAGCACAGACTTGCGGTGGTCTCATCGGTGAGTATCGCCGTGCGGTCGTGCTCCAGCAGCCCCACTTCCCGGGCGAGCACGCTTTGCAGATTTTCGGATATGATTACTTTTTGTTTATCCATTTTCCTATTGTTGAATTTGATGCAAAGGTACAACTTTTTTTTGTTTTTCTGCTTTTTTTCTATAAAAAAGTAGTACTTTTGCAGAAGTAAACAAAAAACAAGGCAAAAATAACTAAAATTAAGTCTTTGTTACATGAAATATTCTATTGAGAAAGTAGCGGCGCTCATTGGCGCCCGCAGGATTGGCGGCAGCGATGGCAGCATCATCGCCTGGCTGCTCACCGACAGCCGTTCTCTGTGTTTCCCTGAGGAGACACTGTTTTTCGCACTGAAGACACAGCGTAACGACGGACATAAGTATATCGACGAGTTGCATAACCGTGGTGTGCGCAACTTTGTGGTGGAGGACCTTCCCTCAGAGTACAACACACGATTTGAGGACTGCAACTTTCTGAAAGTTCCCGACACCAAGGCAGCCCTGCAGCGTCTGGCTGAGCGCCACCGTGATGAGTTCAGCATCCCCGTGGTGGGAATCACGGGCAGCAACGGCAAGACGATGGTGAAGGAATGGCTCTATCAGCTGTTGTCGCCGCAGATGGTGGTGACCCGCTCGCCACGCTCTTACAACTCGCAGATTGGCGTGCCCCTGAGTGTGTGGAAAATCAACGAGCAGACCGAGGTGGGAGTCTTTGAGGCAGGAATAAGCAAGCCCGGTGAGATGCAGGCACTTAGCGGCATCATCCAACCTACTATAGGAGTGATTACCTGCCTGGGAGCGGCGCATCAGGAGAACTTCCGCTCGATGGACGAGAAGTGTGAGGAGAAGATGCTGTTGCTGAAGAACGCAGAGACAATAGTCTACAACAGCGATGACGATGTGGTGAGCCGCTGCGTTCGCAAAAGCGGATATGCCGGCACAAAGATTTCGTGGAGTCTCACCAACCAGAGGGCAACACTTTACATCTCAAATGTAGAGGCGGGCGAGAAGTCCTCACGTGTACATTATGTATATAAGGGGGAGTGTGGAGAATATGAGCTGCCGTTCATCTCGTATGCCGCCCTGCAATGCTCATACGCCTGTGTGGCTGTGGCACTGGAGCTTGGTGTCGACATGCAGACGCTTGCCTGCCGCATGATGCAGCTTGAGCCTGTGGCAATGCGCCTTGAGGTGAAGGAGGGACAGCACGGTTGCACGCTCATCAATGACTCTTACAACAATGATATCTACTCGCTCGACATCGCCCTCGACTTCATGCACCGCCGTCCCGACGGCAATGACAAGACCCACACCGTGATTCTCAGCGACATCTATCAGAGCGGACTCTCCGACAAAGACCTCTATGCCGAGGTTGGCTCGCTCTGCCGCAAGCGTGGTGTCGGCAAGTTTATCGGCATAGGCACTGCCCTGATGGAGCAGCAGGGTCTTATTGACGTAAAGGAAAAATATTTCTTTGAGACCACGGAACAGTTCCTGGGCAGCAAGGTGTTTGAGTCGCTGAGCAACGAGGTGATTCTGATTAAGGGTGCCCGCGTGTTTGGATTTGATGCCATTGCCGAGCAGTTGGAGCAGAAGGTGCATGAGACGATTCTTGAGGTTAACCTCAACGCCATTGTGGAAAACCTCAACCACTACCGGGCGATGATGAAGCCCGACACCAAGATAGTGTGCATGGTGAAGGCCGATGCCTACGGCGCAGGAGCCGTGGAGGTGTCGAAGATACTGCAGGACCACCGTGTGGACTATCTCGCCGTGGCTGTTGCCGACGAGGGCGTGCAGCTGCGCAAGGCTGGCATCACCTGCAACATAATAATAATGAACCCCGAGATGACAGCCTTCAAGACAATGTTCGACTACGACCTTGAACCTGAGGTGTACTCGTTCCGCTTGATGGATGCGCTCATCAAAGCCGCCGAGAAGGAGGGAATAACAGGCTATCCCGTGCATATAAAACTTGACACTGGAATGCACCGCCTGGGCTTCAATCCTGTGACGGAGACTGACGAGCTCGTGGAGCGCCTGAAGCATCAGACCGCCATCATCCCCCGCTCGGTGTTCAGCCATTTTGTGGGTTCCGACAGCGATGACTTCGACAACTTCTCCGCCCGTCAGTATGAGCTGTTCATCTCTGGCAGCAGCAAACTGCAGGCGGCGTTCCCACATAAGATTCTGCGCCACATCTGCAACTCGGCAGGAATATCGCACTTCCCCGAGCGCCAGCTCGACATGTGCCGCCTGGGATTGGGACTCTACGGCATTGACAGCCGCGACAACAGCATAATCCACACAGTGAGCACGCTGAAGACCACTATCCTGCAGCTGCGCCATGTGCCTGCCGACGAGACGGTGGGCTACAGCCGCAAGGGAATACTCACCCGCGACAGTGTGATAGCTGCAATACCTATAGGCTATGCCGACGGACTGAACCGCCATCTCGGCAACCGTCATGCCTACTGCCTGGTGAACGGACAGAAGGCGGAATACGTGGGCAACATCTGCATGGACGTGGCGCTGATTGACGTCACCGACATTCCGTGCAGGGAAGGCGACAGTGTGGAGATATTCGGCGAGCATCTGCCAGTGACCACGCTCAGCGACACGCTCGGCACAATACCATACGAGCTGCTCACGGGAGTAAGCAACAGGGTGAAGAAAGTCTATGTGATGGACTGACAGAAATAGTAAAAAGCGGCAAAAACAGGCAAAACATACTGTTTTTTGCCGCTTTTTACAAAATTTATAATATGTGCGCCCTGCTTTATGAATTTTTTTCATTATCTTTGCAGTCGCAACATTTTTTTTTGACACTAATGGATAAATAAATAATAACAAAACAATAAAACAAATGAACGCTATTAAAACAACAAAAATGACAAACTGGCGCTGGTGGATTTGCGGACTGCTGTTCGTTGCGACAACCGTAAACTATCTCGACCGTCAGGTGCTGTCGCTGACAGCAAAGGAGTTTATCTATCCTGATTTCCACTGGACAGATGAGGACTATGGTAACATCACCGCTTATTTCTCTCTCTTCTATGCTTTCTGCATGCTCTTCGCAGGCAAGTTCGTAGACTGGATGGGAACAAAGAAGGGATATCTCTGGGCTATCGGAGTGTGGAGCTTCGGTGCCTGTATCCATGCCGGCACAGCCGTTGCCACACAGTGGATTCACGGCTTGGACAGCCTCGATGCAATGCGTGCCCTCGAGGACGGCAGCTCTGTAGCGTTGGCAGTTGCTTCTACAGGCGTGTGGCTGTTCCTGGTATGCCGTGCAGTGCTCGGTCTCGGTGAGGCCGGCAACTTCCCAGCAGCCATCAAGGTTACAGCAGAGTACTTCCCAAAGAAGGACCGCGCCTACGCCACATCTATCTTCAATGCCGGTGCCTCTGTAGGTGCTTTGGCAGCTCCGCTGATGATTCCGCCGTTGGCAAAGGCATTCGGCTGGGAGATGGCATTCATCATCATCGGTGCCCTCGGCTTTATCTGGATGGGATTCTTCGTTAAGTGGTATGACAAACCGGAGCAGTCGCCAAAGGTGAACAAGGCTGAGCTTCTTTACATCCATCAGGACGATGAGGCTGAAAATGTGAATGAGGAGGAAGTGAAGGAAGAGAAGCAGATACCTTTCCTCCAGTGCTTCGGCTACAAGCAGACATGGGCTTTCATCGTGGGTAAGTTCTTCACCGACGGTGTGTGGTGGTTCTTCCTCTTCTGGGCACCGGGATATTTCCAGGATGTGTATGGCTACAAGGCTTCTTCGGGCACAGGTATGCTGCTCATCATGACACTCTATGCCATCGTGACCTTCCTTTCAATCTATATCTGCAAGCTGCCTACGTACTTCGTTGACAAGCGCGGCATGAACCCGTATGCAGGCCGTATGCTCGCCATGATGCTCATCGCATTCATTCCGCTGGTGTGCGTGCTTGCACAGCCAATGGGCGCATATTCTGCATGGTGGCCTGCAATCATCATCGGTCTCGTAGGTGCCGGACACCAGGCTTGGTCGGCTAACATCTTCTCTACCGTAGGCGACATGTTCCCCAAGGGTGCCATCGCTACCGTTACAGGCATCGGCGGTATGGCAGGCGGTGTTGGCTCATATCTCATCAACAAGGGCTCTGGCCAGCTCTTCACATACGCTGAGAATCAGGGTGCAGCCTTCACCTTCCTCGGCTTTGAGGGCAAGCCCGCAGGCTATATGATTGTGTTCTGCATCTGTGCCGTGGCTTACCTACTCGCATGGTGCATCATGAAGTCTCTTGTACCTAAGTACAAGCCAATCATTGTAGAGTAATTTAATTACAAAACAACATAAAAAAGGGGCAGCACATACATGGTGCTGCCCCTTTTTTATTTATCTTTAAAACATTTTAGATATCGTATTGCCTTAATTAGAATTTCCTCTATGGCAATCTCATTTGTTCCTTTGTTCCCGTGACCTTGGTTCCTGTCACAATGCCCTGCGTGCTTATCTCTATGTCCGAGTATTTGGGCTCAACCATCATCGTACCGTCTAATGCCACAACTCCCCATTGTCCATAGTTCTTCTCTATGGCGCAGTAGTAGCCCACGGGCTCTTTGATGCTACGATAAATTGGCGGCACAATCACACGACCGCCAAGTCTTAATCCCCATTTGTTGTTTGAACTGAACGGTTCGGCATTCTGCAATTGCGTCAGCCGTTCTTTCTGCTTTTCAGCCTTTCTGCGCTCCACCTTTTTCGCTGCCCTGTCCCTCAGTTGTCTGATAACCGATATTAGTTTCTGCATTTCCCCGTCGTTCTGTTCATTGCCGATATAGCGTTTCTTTCTACCGTCCTTCACATGATAGTAGTTTTTCTTGCGGTCAAGAATGATTATGCTTCCGTCCTCCAGCGTTGAACTTACAATATAACAGTCTGTGTCGTCATTGGCAAGTATGCAGGCGGTGTGCAGAATGTTGGGCTTCCCAATGCCCCTCAACATACGGCACCAGTCGGCATCATTGTTCATGAATATGTCCACATAGAATCCCCTGTCCTTTATACAGTACTTTTTACCGCTGAATCCCGCCTTGTACGGATGTTTCGTCCTGTCGTAATATTTGTCCCCGACCTTCAGCATCTCCACGTCTCCGAACCATACAGATGTCGGACGACTTGCATATTCCATGTCGTTACGCAGGTCCACATACCGTGTCTTGCTGCCCCTGCCTGTTATGGTGAGAATGCCGTCTCCAGTCAGTCGCAGGTTGGCGTTACGCTCCAGCAGTGCGGTCAGACTTTCATGTCCTATGATTTCCTCCAAGTCCGTATCAGCCATGGTGCAGTTTTCCGCCTTAGCACTCACGGCATAGTTGCACACGGCATTATCCCTTGCCTTGCTCCCCTTGCCTGCCGTCCGTCCCTCAAACATCGCCTGCCAGTCACGGTCGGCGGCTGGAAGTCCGAACATACGGTAAAGTCCCACGTTGTCTATCATCACGCACGTCTCCTTACCCTCCGACTTCCTCAGTCCTCGTCCCACCATCTGCAAATACTTCGCCAACGACAGCGTGGGCCGCGCCAACTGTATGAACTCCACATCAGGACAGTCAAAACCTTCGGAAAACAAATCCACGCTCACCATCACCCTTATTTTACCAGCCTTGAAATCCTCTACCGTCTGCCTGCGCACCTCAGCTGGTGTTCTGCTGTCTATCGCCACAGCATTTACTCCATGCTCCCGATAATACTCCGCAATATTGTGCGCATGATTAATATTTATCGCATACACAATACCCTTCTTTCCCTCGGCATATCTCACCACACTCTCATAGAGCCTCTCAATGCTCGGCCTGCGGTTCAGCACAGCGTTCAGCTCCTTTGCCTGATAATCCCCGTCAGCCCCGCGCTTCTCCAATGAATTGATTAATCTCTGCTCCTCACTGTCCGCCTTGATGCTGTAGTAATCGAATAGCGACAGCCATCCCGCCTTGATAAACTGCCCGATGCTCCATGACATCACCAGACACTCAAACAAGTCCGTAAACCCGGCCCTGTTCATCCTGCACGGCGTTGCCGTCAGCCCAAGAAATCTTGCCTCATGCCATGCCTCCCACATCATGCGGTAAGTCTTCGCCAGCGCATGATGTGCCTCGTCAATTACCACTAATGATGGAGCAATCGCCACCTTATTTATATTATACGCCAGCCACTGTATCGAACACACCGTGATATTCCCGTCATCAATCCTCAGTCTGTGAATAGTGGCCTTTATCTGCTCCACTAACTCCCTTCTGTGCGCAACAATCAGAATGCACGTCTCGCCGCTGACAGATAAATCTAAATTACTAACTGAGTGGAATGGAGAACATTCTTCACTCTTCATTGACTTCGTCGAACTTACGTTTCTTAATTCTTCATTTACAATCTGAGCGAGCACAATCGTCTTTCCTGTACCCGTCGGCATCTGCACCATCACACTCCTGTGAGTTTTGAATGCCTCCACGGTCCTACTGCAAATATCTTTCTGATAGTCTCTCAGCATCTTTTCACGGTTTTATAGTTTTGAGTCAACTTCACACTTTTTACTTCACACTCCTCACACATCACTCCACACTTGAGCGAATTAATCAAGTTTAAGTTTGATGCTTTTACCTTTATAGATTATCAGTTCTGCCATGCCATCCTCGGATATATTTATCTCCTCATATCGTGGTTCCACCATCATCTTACCGTCCACAGCTATAACACCCCAATTCATTGGTGTAATCTCTACGGCACAATATTTTCCGACAGGAGGTTTAATGGAACGGTATTTCGGAGGCACAACAATGTGCTTCTCCAAACGTCTTTGATTCCGGCATACAGGAATAAACCGCCTTCGAACGCATATCTATCAGAAAACTCTGTTTACCTGTAATCTTCAGGAAATCATTCTCAGCAAACTCAACTTGGTTGCATTTAGGCAGTCGCATCAGCAGTTTTCCTTTGCTGTCTACGATGCAGCAATTGCCATTCTTAAATCGCACGGCAGCTATATCCTCCTTTATGTCAAATACTTCCAGAAATTTAGCTTCTGTCGTTACCGATTCCTCACACTTTAATCCCCAAAGTGCAAGACTGCTGTCATAATACTCCTCCATAATAGGTTTCTTTAAATTAAATCCTTTTCTTTCAGCAATGCGATGTTGTTCTTTATCGTTATTGCAACACGTCTGTCCGTGATGCCGTACCGTGTAAGAACATCATACACCATTTCCTCTTTCTTTGTATTGCTCATTGTTGCCGTATAATCACCGATTACATAGTATATTCTCCAAGTATTTTTTCATATAGAAGTTATCTGGATTCTCAGCTATCCCCATATTTCCCAGTGTTTATGCACAAAGCTCACTGGCTCATAGTCCTGGTGGTTATGCTCAAACTCCTGGCAGGTAGTTGTTAACACAAACTTCTTTTGCTTGCCAATAAAAAAGACATACTACATACAGTCTGCATACGCATTGCCGACATTGGAGAAACAACAACAGGAGTACAGGAGTCTGCTAAAAATCAATGATGGATTCAAGAAAATTGTCATAGTTGGCGATTCTTTCCAGCCCACATATCAAACTGACTCTGGCATCTTAATCATGAACATATATAATTTCTTAATGGATGATCACAGCATAGATTAGAGCTCATGACTCTTAATTTAAAACGAATGGAGAGTTCTCCACAAAAGATGATAGACCCTGAAGAATGGTTCACAAAGTGCTTCCTCTGGATAACTGCTTACTAACCGCATCACTCTTTTCTGTTTCCAGATGGTGTGAGAAATAGTGCCACCATTCTTCATGTTTCTGTCTCGTTTGTCTATTGTCCGAAGTTACCGCCCAGCATGATTTTTGCCAGTAATTTGCGGTCTTCCTTTTCGTTTGGCTCACATATATAATATAATGTGTAGGCATAGCAAACACCTCATGCAACATCCACATCACAGAATCCTATTCCCACCAATGCTTGTCTCTTACAAAAGTCAAAAAGTCGATGCTAATCAGCATCATAGACACTGGTTGACTACGACTTCCTGTTACCTATTGCAATTTGCAAAACATTTTGATTAAGCGAGAGCAGAGGAAGCTCGCTTACTATGCCGAGCGTAAAAAAGGTCGGATGAAATCCAAATTCAAAGTAAACCTTTTTTGTCATTATCCTCAAACCAGTCCTCTAATGCCTCTTCAAACATCATTATGTCCTGGATTTCACATTCTCTTTACTTTTCTGATTTATGGTTTCTCGCGAAGAATCCTTGCCGTTTGAGTAAACTCCGTCACAATGTCAACAATTTTAGGATTGTCATTCTTGAGAATAAGGGCTGCGAAATTAGATATTCCTTCATCGTCCACAATATGGGTGGTATATAATGAATATTTTGTGTTAAACTCATAAGAGTCAAACCAGTACTTAAATAACCGGTTACGAACTTGCTGTTTCCCATCGCCAGTTTCGCAAATATACAATACTGCAGCTTGATTTCTGTGAAAAAATTCCTCAATTATTGCCAGGACAGTCTTTTGTAGTTTGTTGTCGCGCGGTGATTTCTTTTGGTTGGAATTACCAATGATGAGTTGGTAAGAAATATCTGACTGTATAAGAAAATCTTCTTCAAAATCTACACTTATCCGCACACCATGACCTGTAACAAAATCAAATGATCCTGTCACTTTATCCCACTCAACCTTGTATGGGGCTTTCTTGTTGATTCTGTCTAACGAAAGTGGATTAATCATTGAACACCACATTCAAAGGTTCACCATCAGTATTGGCTTTACATTTCTGAATCATCCTTTCTTTAAGGATTTCTATTTTCCGCCGTTTAGCTTCCTTTGTAGCTTTCAGCCTTTGTAAAGCCTCTTCCCTTGTTATCAGCATATACGTATCTTTTATTATTTTATGCTGCAAAGATACAACAATTTTTTTAATCTCCAAAATTTTTAGTTATTTTTATTTTGTCTCTTTGCTTTTGGGCAGACAGTGCTTGTAAAAACGCTATTTCTTTATCCCTAATTTATATTTCATGACAAGAGGAAATATAGTCATATCATCGATAAAGTACCTCTTAAACAAGCGCTTGGGTTCCATCATGAAGCGAAAGAACCATTCAAGACCTGCTTTTTGCATCCACAAAGGAGCACGTTTTATATTGTCATTCCTGCCAAGAATTTCTCCTGCTTAGGGCACCCGAGGAAAAACAACAGGATGAAGCCCCCAATAAGATAGTTCACAATTATTGTTTTCTAAGATTGTAGATGTTAACGAATATCGTTTTTCACCAGAGGTAGTCCTGTTGCATACCAAACAAATCCCATAGGACACTTAACCTTATCTATTGATCTCAAAGACGGATTTGTCTTACATCTTTCATCAACTTTGCAGATGATGTCATCTGAATCCCCTTTCCCCAGTAATTCATTAGCTGAGTCTATACACCATCTCCATAGTCCGCATTCAATAGTCTTACCTGTTAGAATGCATCCCAACTGCCGAATAGGCTGCATATATTCCACGTCCCACCCTTGATTTCCCTTGACCGGTGTCTTGGAGTATTCGCCTTTGTTATTTCGAATAAGCGGGGTACCGAAATCTTGATACAAAGACCTAAAAACGGCATTATTCTTAAGTTCTCCTCCTCTTAACAGATCCAAAATAAAAAAAGTCTCATTTATTCGTAGTCCTTTCGCCAGATCATAGGCATTGTCTATCCATTTATGATAGTTGTAAAAAGCCTTTGGATCTTTCAATATTCCCTTAAAATGAGAACGTGTCATTTCTTCGATATTGATATAGTTATCTGTGCAATTTTTATCGCAAAAATAGGCGTAAACATCTTCCGGAGCATTCGGTAAGGCAATTTTACCATTCTTGATATCTGATAAATATGATGTAAACTGTACGCCTGGCACGGAATACATCAAGGACATGTCACATAAGGCAATTACGTTCAACAGGCAGGAAGCGAATTCCTTCGAATACAACTCGGCCACTTGTGTTGCGATATGGTAAGGATGAACAGGATGGTTTGGGGCAGTATCAGGGAATAGCTGACATTGACATAGGTAAGCCATGCTCTCCATTATTTGCAAAGCTCCAAATTCGAAAGTTTCCCCTCTATTGTTTTTAACAAAGCATCGTGGTATTTCCGTGGGTGCTCCTATTGAAACTAAATCTGCAGGGACTGGCACATTTTGGTTCTCGCACTTAATTATATCTGTAAATATACTTTGGGGCGTTGTTCCCCATCCTGCCCTGTTTATATACTCATTTGTTAAAACATTATCATTGTTGTCTATTGTAATAGGTACACTTATTTCTTCGCCACCTTGCATTGCTTTCTTGCCCATTGAAAACAGTTTCTCAAAATAGACATAAGCATTATAACACCCGAAGGAGGTTGTAAGATCTTGTATAAAATGTATCCACTCATGAAAGAACGTGGAAAGTTCCATTTCATCCAAAACATTAAGATCTGCAATTTTCTCTGTATTTATATACATTTCAAGAAAATGTGGAAAATACGAGCCCATCGTCTCTTGAAGTTTTAGAGGTTTTGATTCCATAATTTAATATTTACTGATTATTTTACAATTGTAACTTATTATTGCTACACAAGACACCTCCATATTAAGTGCCACACCCTGAAGAATGGTTCGCAAAGAGCCTCTTCGGGATAGCTCACGAATAATCTGGAAAGTCGTTTGAAATTCCAAATATGATAATTTATTCTATGTTTATAGACATTTGGTCGCTCTTTGCCATGGAGTCCGAAGTTGCCGCCTTGCATGATTTCAGCCAGCAATTTCCGTCCTTCCTTTTCGTTTGGCTCACATATATAATAATGTGTAGGCATTGTAAACACCTCATGCAATACCCACATCACAGAATTCCACACTCACCAATGCTTGTTTCTTACAAAAGGCAGAAAACGATGCCAATCAGTATCAGTGATACCAACCGACAACGACTTTTTGTTATCTATTGCGACTTGCAAAACCTTTTGATTAAGCGAGAGCAGAGGAAGCTCGCTTACTATGCCGAGCGTAAAAAAGGTCGGATGAAATCCAAACTCAAAGTAAACCTTTTCTGTCATTATCCTCAAACCAGTCCTCCAGTGCATCCTTACATAAATTTTGCCTTCACGAACTGCGGCACTTTCCACAGCATCTTCTCAATCTTGGTGATAGTTGCATTCATGCCATGTGAGTGATACATTCGGATATCTTCCTTCCACATTTGTTTCCTGCGTGCCCTGTCGGTACTCATACCGCCCATGCGCATTTTTACAATATATTCGTGCAGATAAGCCACGGTGATGTCTCCTCCAAGCAGATAGCGGAACAGAAGGTCGGAATCAGCAGCAATCCTGTAGCTTTCGTTGTACAGTCCGCGCCTCATCATCACATCACGGCGAATATAACAAGTTGGATGCAGCGGCAGCCAACCGTGACGCACTTTCCACAGCCGATAAGTGCCTCCAATCCATTTCCTCACCACCTTATCTGTATTCTCTGGATCAACAAACAAACCGTCACCATACAGAAAATCCGCATGAGTAGCCTCCAATTGCTTTACGATATTAGTAACGGTATGTTGAGAATACAGGAAATCATCCGAATGTACCAGTCCGATATAATCCCCAGTTGCCATCCTGATACCCTTGTTTATCGCCTCATACATGCCGTGGTCTGGCTCTGAGATAAAATTCACCTTGTCCTCATGCCTTGCAATGGCGCTGCGGATAGTCTCTATAGAACCATCTGTAGATGCCCCGTCTACAATGATATACTCTATATCAGGATAGTCCTGAGCCAGCACGCTTTCTATTGCATCGCCAACAGTATTATTTCGGTTATAGCATGATGTAATAATTGATATTTTTAGCATACATATTATTTATAAATTATTGCGAAAGCATTGTTTATTTCCAGTCTATCATTAATGACAATTGTCTTGGGATTAACATATTTAGCAAGTTGTGTATAATAGTCATAAAAATCAATCAACGACTTGTCATATCCACCAGGACGTATGGGGATATTATTGCTATACATTATTTCAATATTGGAAAGGAATGAAGATGAGTTTATTTTGTTTATTAGATTTACTATATTTATGTCATCCATACAAAAAACAAAAGAATCAAGCAAATCATGTGAGAATCTTTTACAATGTTCAGAATAATAGTATAACCATCCCAGTTCTGTTGAACCGTCAAATACACCAACGCCATTACTATTTTCTGGCAAATTAACTCTTAGTGTTATTATATCTTTTGTTGGATAAGGTATCCCTTTAAATATTTGTGAATCCAATTTTAACAGAGTTTTATCTTTTGTTTCAACACGTTTTATCCATGTTCTTATTTTCTTTTGATGTCCTCTCTCTACGACCCAATAATTCATATAATAGAAAATTGTACTCGCAACAACACTCGTTGCTATACAGACATATAAATTATTAATTGCATTTATCCGATCTTCAGGTAAATCACATGGGATACATGGTATCCACGCAAAAACTATCATAGCGAAAATCACAAAACATATTATGTTGGCAATAATTATAACAACATGTATCATCTCTTAGTTCTTCTATTTTATTCTCCTTTCTCTCATCTTCACTGCCGGATTTCCTTGATAAATGCCGTTCTCTTCCATAGCCTTTGTGGCTACGCTACCCACGGTCAGTATGGCATTTGTGTGAACTGTCACTCCCGGACAAACCGTTGCCTGTGCCCCTATCCATGCCCCATCCTCTATCACAATCGGGGCATTGCGGTAAGGCATCGAGGGAACTGTATAATCATGATTTCCCGTCAGCAGCATTGCCCCTTGCGATATGCAGACGTTGCTGCCGATTGTTACCTTATCGAGATTGTCTATCCAGACGCTCTCACCTATCCAACAATTGTCACCAATAACCAAATTCCATGGCGATTTTATTATTACGTTGTTCTTAATGCACCCCCCCCTACCAATTTTAGCACCAAACAACCGTAGCAAGAAAACCTTTATCCCTACAAACGGGTTCCACGATGCACGAACAATCAAAGCATTCACAAAATACCATAGGGTAATCTTTAAGAACCCAGCTCCTTTGTCGAAATCTCCTGTAGTAAATCTTGATAAGTCAACTGATTTATTCATAACTAAAGAACTGATTTGTATAAATTAAGATATTTTTCATATACGATATCACTGCTATAGCGGTTATACGCATATTTTCTCACTTCCCTTATTCTCTCATCTGTTTTCTTTGGTGTAGAAATTATAACCTTACTTAGTGCCTCGATATCGAAAGTTTTTACAAACTTCCCGTAATCTTCTGTGGCGCAATAAGGGACCCCACCTTCGCTAAATCCGGCTAAAGGGGTTCCACATCCTAATGCATCTAAACATGCATTTGGTGTCAAATCAGCCAAACTAGTACAAACAAACAAATCCGCAAGCGAATAATATTCCGCCAATAAATCTTGTGACTTGATGAAACCTACTGTTATCATATTCTGAGGAATATCCCAGGTATTGACATCATATCCTACATAAATAAAGGTAGTGTTCTTTACGTTTTGCATTTTCTTAGCGAGTTCTATGAAATATATACCGCCTTTTGTAGGAATGGAAGCTACAGCAACAGTCAAGATTACTTTGTTTTCTATAGGTATACCAAGATCGTTTCGCAACCGCTCACTATTTCTTGGATAAAAAATTTTATCATAATTGATAGGGTTGTCTAATTCAACAATTGTTTTATTCTTTAGAAGAGCTGACTCTTTTGCTCTCTCACAGCACCATTTAACACTAGCAAATGTAATATGGTTAAAATTATGATAAATCTTTTTTTTACGATTGAAACAATAAGATGCCCTGTCGAAAAAAAGGCTATATGGATAGTTTATTTTATGCGGACACTTGATGCATTCTGTTTTGAATTGATTACAACTGACAGAAAAACAGCACCTTCCCATGTATGGAAACTCATCAAACATTGTATAGACAACAGGGATGTCAGTCCTGCTTTTTAAATATTCCAACAACTTGTAAGAATTAATATAATATGCATGAAGGTTAAAAAGTTGAATTACATCTGGATTAAAAGATTCTATAAGCCTGATAACCTTACGGGTTGCTTTTTTATTAAAAATGCCCTCATAACCAGTCAAACGAGTTCCAATAACAGCTAAGTTCTGATCTATTACCCCATTTAGAGGCACAAAATCAGGATTATCTATTTTACATTCTCTTGTTCCCCTAAAACAAAACCTAACCTGATGCCCCTTAGATCTTAAATACCAGTAAAGGCCATTTGCTATCTTTCCTGTACTTCCTTCATTAGACCAACTGTTTACGATAAGAATTCTCATATTCAATAACTTATCATTTCTTTAATATAATTTGCCCAAAGCTGATACCCTTTAGGCGATAAGTGAAGACCATCTACAGTATATAAATTCTTCATTTCGTTATTATCATCTACATATAATGAGAATAGATCAATATATTTGCAATCTTTTGTGGATGCCAAATATCGTATTCTTTCATTAGCAGCAAGAATAATTTTGGTCTGCGGCAGGTCAGAGTTTATACCGTGATTCACAGGCAAAATGCTTTGTAGAAAAATTTCCGTATGCATGTTTTGGGATGAAATTGAATCCACAAGCTCTTCATAATATTCACAAAATTCATTATAACTCATTTTCCTTAAATTTAAGTCATTTATACCAGCCATAATAAAAATTTTATCTGGATGAACTGCTGTTATCTGATTGCATCTTTTTATCATGCCCTTTATTCCTTGTCCTGGATAACCTAATATAACGACCTTCTTCTTGGGGAAATCTTTCTGAAAATTGGAATAGCACGTTAGCGAATTGCCGAAAAAACAGACTTCAGCCTTGTAATTTAACTTTTCTAAAGTATTTGTCCATCCTATCACACTATAATAATCACAATTTTCAACAGAGATATCAAAAGCTTTTCTTAATGCATAATATTTAAACAGAAGAACAAACAATGCCACAATTAAGCATAGAATTCCCCCCCCCGACTATCCTTTCTTTACAATTAAACTGTTTCATATTATTGATTCCTTAATTGTTTATACTCTTCGTAATCATATGTGTATCTATCTCTTGCATACTCTTCAGAAGCAAGTATCAGCGACACGCCATCATCTTTATATGAATGTGTCCTGAACCAGATACCCGGGCGAATGATTAAGCCTTTGCACGGATTATCCAACAGAATACTTATCTTTGTCTCTGTATCGTCCAAGTCAATCACAAATGAGCCGTGAATGGATATCATAATCTCTGCACTATCCAGTAAAGCATGTGCACCTCTATTTTTTCCTTCTTTAATATGATGCAGCCAAAACACCCGTTTGACGTCAAACGGTAGTTTTGTATCCATCACACTAATGGCTCCACGTTCGTCGGTGAATGTGGGAACATCTACTAATACGCAGTCTTTTACATTATAACTTAAATTCATTTTCAATACATCTTGCTCAATTCACGAAATCTGTCCACTAAAGCTTCCTGATGTTCTATCAATTCATAATTCTCTATTCGCATCTCTTTGTCTTTTACGCATTGTCCGAAACGTTGAATGGATTTCAGAAAAGCATCGTCAGCAGGAAGACAACGTGTTTCATATTCCTGATTTTTCTTAATTATACAAGTTGGCATAAAACCAGCAGGAGCAGTTAGCACGCGACCGGAAGTCAAAGTCCCCTTACTGCACCAAATCTCCACATCGCATTTATAGTCATTATCCATGCCAAATGCCAACTGAGCTACTATACCCTCATCATTAACCATAGTGGCAGAACCATACATATCAACCTCAAATCCCGGTAAATAACCGATAGTTGCTGCTGTCAATTTCCCACTTAGACCAAGCAGAGTTGTGGCATACTTCATTGTATAGCCGCCAGCATCTAGCAAAGCCCCACCTCCTAAAGCCTTGTTGTATCTGAAATCTCGTGTATCACGCATAGGAAATCCAAAGGTAATCCTATAAAGTCTTACATCACCTATCTCCCCACTTCGGACAATGTCATTGATTGCCTCCATCTGATTATGAAATACAAACATATAGTTCTCATGTAATGCAAGACCACGTTCCTTTGCTAACGAAATAAGTCTCTGAGTGTCTGCAAAACATGTCGTAGATGGCTTCTCTACAAATACATGCTTTTTGTTCAACAAAGCCTTTTCTGACCACTTGAAATGTAGGGCTGGAGGTAATGGTAAATAGACAGCATCAACATCATCTGAACAAATCAAGGTTTCATAGCCTTCAAATATTATTCCTCCGAAGTTATTTACGAAAGTTTGTGCCTTCTGCCGTTCATTGTCAAGGATTTCGTCTGTGGCACCAACGAATTCTTCCTTAGTAGCTATTGCCACTCCCACGTATTCAAAACCTTCCGCCTGTTGCAATGAGGGCAAAAATCTTCGAAATGCAATTTCAGACGGGCAAATTATTCCAATTTTTATCATCCTATTATAAATTTAAGATATCTTGTTTTTAACAATAAATATGAAATCAACCATGACATGCTAAAAGCAAATACAACCAGAAATAATGGTGTTAACAATTGATGTTGTACTAATTCCTTTCGTCCCCAATTGCTATTTACGAAGTTCCATATAATTGGGTGATGGATTAAATAAATACCCATACTACATTTATCTATACTATTTATCCAATTGGGTACCTTCGAAAATTTTGTGACATGAAAAGAAGTAAAGAGTAATACATTGAAAATCATAGCAGAGAAACCCACCATTTTCTTGGAGAAAAAGGATATTAAGAAAAGTATTATGGCATAGAATAAACAAATGTAAATTCTATATCGTCGGGGGGGGGAACTTGTCTGCTCCACACTTACTGCCAATTCCTTGTAATCCTATTCCTAACAAAAAATAAGGATATAATCGAAAAAAATTCTCATCAGTGAAAAAAATGGATAATACTTGTCGCTCTACTACAAGTATCACGATTAAAGGAAACACTATCCATGGAGATTTAAGAATCCATCTGTCATATATATATGTGACGACAAAACACTTTAATAGGAAATTAAGATACCAAAGATGCAAAGGTCCTTCTAATATAGAACTATAGTTGAATTCAAGGTCAAATGTACATTCTATAAATCCAAACGTCAAAAGAGGTATCAAAATTCGTTTGATTTTCTTTTTTATAAATAATCTCGGCGAATCATATCCACCCTTCTTTCGTATATAGAAATAGACGTATCCTGATATAAGGCTGAAAATAGGCATGTGAATTTGATAAATTATACCTACTAAATTTCTCCATAAAGCATTATCTATCGGTACCACATGCGCTCTCCAGGCTGGAGAGTATGTACACAAGCCATGACCTACTACAACTAAAAAAAGAGCTAAACATCTTAGCAGAACTATAAAGTCTAATCTTTTCGCCATTTTAATAAAAACTAATTGCCGACAGTAGACTGCGGGCTGCTATATTTAAATAATTGTTATATGTTACAAACGATAACATCTGGTTTAGTGTCAACCAGCAATAATTATCATCTACTTCGACAGGGAACTCCTCGCCTACTTCTACAATGATGTTGAGATTCTGTTCCTGGAAGAATCGACCTCCTTCTTCGCTCTGATAGCTACTATACCAAATCCTCTCTTTGGGTGCCTCAAGGATAGTTTCCAAATAAGGTATTGTATATTCATTTTTATCTTTTCGATAGTTTCCTGTAAGACACTGAACTGTGGGAGCCATTTCTATTACGTCAAAGTTTCCGCTCTCAAGTTTTGCCTGTACTAAGAAATGGTAGATGCCATTTATCTTCTTTACAACAAATCCCATCAAGCCTTCTTGTGCAGAACGAACCATCGGCTGATCCCAAGTGACGACTTCACGATTACCAATCTCCACACGCATCCCAATCACGTCAAAGTATTTATTATCTTCATGGCTAATGACGTTCCCATCATATTTCCAATGGTGCATTTCGGAAATTCCGATAGGACTGACATTCAATTCATATTTAAACTTTAGCGATGTTATCCATTGAATGATATCCTGAAGGTCATGTAGGTGATTCTCTGAGCTCAACACTGAATAGAGAAAAGAGTCTGGCTTTGAAGAATGGACACCAGCCATACGCTTCACTCTATCAAGCAGTTTGAGTGAGTGTTCCGAATAGCTGCCAAACTTGATGCACGAAATGACAGTTCTACTATCCATGTTGATCACATTTGGATAACGCAATAATTCTTTTATTTGTCCAAGCGATACCCAGATAAAACCATTTTTTACTTCTAATTCTTCGACAACCTCCACAATAATGTTCCTATTCCGTTTATGCAGGAATCTTGCGCCTTGCTCAGATTGTAACTGGTCTACCAACACCGTTACATCTTTTTCACCATTAAAATATTCAAGATATGTGGGTGACTTACCTCCATGTACTCTCGTATAATTACTGCGTGTGGCCTGCAAGGTCGGAGATAATTGTACGATATTCAAATTTCCAGGCTCGATTTTTGCTTGCATTAGAAAGTGCAGTACTCCATTGAATTTCTTAACAATAAATCCCAGGAAACCTATTTCGGGCTGATTGATGATAGGTTGATCCCACTCAGAAATGTTACGATAATTTGTCTGGATACGGATTCCGTCAATACTGAAAAATTTACCTGTGTCATGACGAATTCTGTCATCACGATATGTCCATCCCTTTAACTCACTGATAGGCACCTGCTTGATTCTTGACACAATCTCCTCATTTTGCTGTTTCATCCAGTTCAGTATCTCTTGTGTGGAGATAAAACTCCCATGACTAAGTGCAGATACCAAAAAGTCAAGCTGGGCTTCTTCTACATTTCTTGTTCTCATATTGTATTTTTTAAATATCGTTTGAAAAATCTTTTAACTTTTTATATGGCTTCATTGTTAACAATGACTTTATTTTTGAATCATCAAAATAGGTATGATCACTCTCAATTCTTAAATCTCTATCCGGCCACGGCACGGCTACAACATTCACTCCATATTTAGCAGCAATGATTTCCGCAGCTTCTTTAAGTGAAAGAGTTTCTCCACCTACATTGTAAATTTTTCCATTAGAATTATCATTGAAAGCGCCTTCAATAATTTGGTAGCATAGGTCTTCCATGTGTGTGAATGTTCTTTTGACATTTCCTCCGCCATAAAGTGTTATATCTTTACCTGTACGTGCCTGTTTAATGAAAAAACCTATGGTTCCGAATGAATAGTCTGTTGAAAGAAGGTTACCATATGGAATACATATTCGGAATATGGTATAGGGGATATCAAAACTATCCTTATAAGCCTGCAAAATTCCTTCACAAGCTATTTTGTTTACTGCATAGATGGTTTTTGATTCTTTTTCGTCTTCTTCCTTCAAAGGTTTGTCATAACCTTTGTAAACTAATCTTGTTGATGGAAATATGACTTTAGGATGATGCTCTTTCGTCCTAATCGCGTCCAGCAGATTCAACAGACTTAACTCATTGATTGTCATAAACTTCTCATAGTTGTCAAAACCATTATAAGTCCCCGTTAAACCTGCAAAATTAAAAATGAAATCAACATCTAAATTGAGATTTTGGACCAGTTTTTTATTCGCCAGATCTAACTGATGATAATGAGGCTCGATTTCTGATGTTTGAACATCATAGCATTCAGCAATAATGTTATATCTTTCTTGCAGGTATTTTACAATATGCCTTCCAATATAACCATGCGCACCAATTACAATACATTTTTTATTTTTCATTATTCCTCTAATTAAGTCCCGCATCAGCAAGAACCCTTTTTGCTATATTACTATATAAAAACTGTGAAGATTGACTCGATGAAGAATTCTTCTTAAGTATATCATAATATCTTTTGTCTTGAACTAATTTCCTAATAACTATTTGATATTCTGAAACATCGTTTTTTTCAAAAAACATACAGTTACTATTATAATCGACATGTTCAAATCCATTCAGTCGAGAAAACACGCAAGGTGTTTGTGTTGCCAAAGCTTGTTCCCATAAAACAGAATGCAGACCAGGAAATGCTATTAAGTCCGCTGCATAAAAATATTTATATACATCTTCAGAAGCAATCCATCCAAGATAAATAATTGTCGGTGATATCAAAGAGTTTATAATGTCTTTCAGATCATCAGAAATGGATCCAAAAAACAACACTTTTACATGTGGCAGTTTCATTTCGTTTATAGCAGATAGCAATTTGTGAATATTCTTCTTTCTATCTATCTTTCCACCTGTAACAATTAAGAAATCATTCTGGTGTATACTATATTCTTTTCGGACACACTCTCTCAGAATTTCTCTCTTAGAGAATTGTAAGCTCTCATCGTCTGCCCCCATCATCAGCAGTTTTACCTTTTTTTCAACAATCCCAAATTCTTGTTTGAGAAATTCACACCTCGAAGGGGTAACTCCATAGAAATTGTCCGAAAGTTTTTGAAGCCGTTTACAAAGTAAAGGTTTTAACACCCATTTTTTATAATATTTAGATAAGACATTATGGTTACTGTTAATACTATCAGTATGATTATCAAATGCGAATCTGACTGTCGGCAGTTTCCTGTGAATGTCCAATAAGCACAAATAGTTAATAGATAAAAGGCAATGAGTAAAAATATAATTTGGACTTTCGTCAAGAATAATTTGCTCAACATCCTTAAACAAAAACAAATGCTTATTTAAAAACTGATTCAATCGTGGTTTGACACGGATTACCTTAACACCACTCTTCCAGTAATAAATTCCAGGAGGAACTTCAATAATACCTCCGTTCTTATCATATTTAGAATAAGTAGATGTAATTATAATTACCTTGTGTCCTATTTTCTGATGATATTTTGCAAGCAGGTTATCTTGATAAGAATAGTTTTCATTAATTATGCTGCAAAGGCATAGATGTATAATTATCATATAGCAAACTTTTCAAGACAAACTTAAAGTCTTCCATCTATAATATTTCTATCAAGAATCCCCTTAACATCATAAATCACGCCATTATCTGCTAATAAATCTTTTATCTTCATATCCAAGAATTGCTTATGTGCTACACCAAGGATTATTGCATTGTAATTATTAAACTTCAATGATTTGACGTCACTAATAATTGGAATCTGATACTCATGCATCACGGCATCAGGATTTGCCCAAGGGTCATATACTGTAATATACTTGGTATATTCTGACAAGGTATGGTATATGTCCACAATCTTGGTGTTGCGGATATCGGGGCAATTTTCTTTAAAAGTGATACCAAGCAATAGAATTTTAGAATCTTTTACCATCACGCCTTTCTTGTTCATGATCTTAATCGTCTGCTCTGCTACATATGCTCCCATTCCATCATTAAGACGGCGGGCATTAGACATTATACGTGGTAGGACTCCATATACTTGAGCTTTTTGAATCAAATAATATGGGTCTACAGAGATACAATGCCCTCCGACCAAACCCGGCTTTAGCTTAATAAAATTCCATTTTGTGGCCGCAGCATCAATAACATCATTAGTATCTATACCCATTGCATTGAATATTTTAGCTAATTCATTCATAAAAGCGATATTCACATCGCGTTGTGAGTTTTCTATTATTTTTGAAGCCTCTGCAACCTTGATACTTGAAGCTTTATGAGTACCATTAACCAATACTGAATTATACACTTCATCCACAATGTCTGCTATCTCTAGTGTAGAACCGGAAGTCACTTTCTTAATCTTGTCGACTGTGTGTTCCTTGTCACCAGGATTGATACGCTCTGGAGAATAGCCAGCATAGAAATCCACATTGAATTTCAAACCGGATATTTTTTCAACCACCGGAAGACATTCTTCTTCTGTTACGCCAGGGTAAACAGTAGACTCATATACCACAATATCTCCTTTGGAGATGACCTTCCCAACCGTCTCGCTCGCTCCCCAAAGAGGTTTCAAATCTGGTCGATTATTCTCATCTACTGGCGTGGGTACAGCTACAACATAGAAATTGCAACTACAAATTTTATCCAAATCTGTAGTACAAACAAATCCATGATTATTGATGGCGTCTTGAAGCAATTCGTCACTAACTTCTAATGTGGTATCATGCCCTTTCATAAGGGCATCAACACGTTTCTGATTCATGTCGAATCCAATCGTTTCGTACTTAGTTGAAAAAAGACGCGCTAATGGCAGTCCGACATAGCCAAGACCTATGACGGCAATTTTAATTTCTTTCATATACTTGATTTTTCGTTTTTAAATGTTTCATATATGTCTCGCTTCCAAAATAATCTATTAAACGGTTTATTTGAGTATCATTGCCATTATATATATTATTTGTACTTAGAGCACTTTTCATTGTCGATAACACAGGTATCAGACCTATTCGTTTCCCGCTAATGACTGTTTTTGTAGATTTCAATCTAGCCATCAGATTTAACCATAAATCATCACCATACAGACAAGTTTGTTTAATAATGTTTGTATTAAATAGATAATCCTTATTTAAAGAATCAGATGGATATAGAACTCCGCCAACCCCAGTGGGAAGAAGCCTGAAATTAGGTTCAACATCGGTATTCTTGTTTACTACATCCCAATCTAAATAACTTTTAAGAATACCATTAGAGAGTGTATATCTTATAGCACGATTACAGCAAATACAATAGGGATATCTCTTATGAGTCATTACAAGATACTCTATTAGCTTTGGTGGATAAAAAATATCATCATCTATCGTGATAATATTGGCATATGGGAATTCCTGCATGGCGTAGAAATATTTCTTATGTGGACGTAAATCATCATCCACGAAACGAATTTCGAGTCCTCTTTTCTTTTGTTCCAACAAGCTGGGCGGTAACGACTTTTCCCCATCAAATTGCTCATTTGACAACCATAGAATGAGTCGGTCTGGTTTCTTTTTCTGTCGTATTAACGATTCTATAACTATATGTAAGGAAGCAATCCTCGCAGGAAAAGATGTAAGAGAAAGGACATATTCTGGATTTTCATTTGGAGTTAGACGATAAAAAAACTTGGTAATTCGATAATAATAGGGGACAATTATATTCACCAAATATTTTATAATATTCCTTGGAATGAATTTCAATCTGTTGGGTTTCCTTATATCCTTGTCAAGGGACAATGCGTATAAATAATCTATCAAATCTAATAACATAATAAATAATCTTATTTTAGGCTATTCTATCGGTTTATAATACCAGTAGAGTCCAGTTTGTTCACTGTCTGAATACAAGCATCATACCATGTCAGATTCCATTTCTGCCTATAATAGGAACATATTTGACGTACCCACCTATAGAGAGGATTCTTAGCCCTTCTGTATTGGACGGTTAACCTTTCAAGGTGCTCCTTAAAGGCATCCAAGTAAACTTGTGGTGCATGATATGACTCTAATATTTGAATATTCTCTTTTAAACTTCTATCGAAGTGGTCTGTAGAAGTCCCTACATTTGCGTCAAAAATAGAGAATAGTTCATCATAGTACTTATATGTGGCTCCTTTATTAAACGTCTTAATAAAGAAGTCGTAATCAGCGCTATTCCTATACTCTATATTAAAAGGATATTTCAATTGGATAGTTCTTCTAACGAATGTTGCAGGATGGCAAACAGGCATACTTTGATAATAACTATGTTTCAATATACATGGTTTCATGTCTTTATACCCCCAGTGTCTATAATATCTTTCATTACCAAGAATAAAATATTCACCATGATCTTCGTAACAGTTAAAAACCTCTTCTATAACACGTTCATTGAAGAAAAAATCACCGCAATTTCTAAATAGTATCCATTTACCCGTGGACATCTGTGTTCCTTTATTCATCGCATCATAAAGCCCTTCATCCTTCTCACTAATCCATACAATATATTTTTCGTATCGCTTAATGATATCAACAGTTCCATCCGTACTGCCACCATCAATAACAATAAGTTCTATGTTACTATATGTCTGCAAAAGAGTATTTCGAATGCATTTCTCTATATTTTTGACATCATTATAAACAACGGTTATAATGGAAACTTTAGGATTTTCTTTCATTAATCAAATATTTTTGATATACTTTTTTAATATTTTCACGGTAGCTATCCCATGTGTAATTATGCGATATTGTGTAGGCTGCATTTTTCCCTAGAGTCTCGCGCAACTCCTGAGACAAATAGAGACGTTTAACAGCCGTTACTATAGCTTCTGCATCTTTTATTGGTACTAATAACCCATTTTCTCCATCTTTTACAGGACAGCCACAATTTTTGGTTAAAATTACAGGAAGGCCAGCAGCCATTGCCTCCATTCCTGCTCTTGTGGAACCCTCACACAACGAAGGAAACAAATAGGCATCTACAGTAGAATAATAATCTATCAGCTGGTTATAGTTCACCATTCCTACGAAATCGAAATTCTCCATATTGTAAGAAGAGAAGAGATTTTTAAGTTCTTCATTTCCGCCAATTACTATAATTTTAAAGTTGACATTTATTTTTCTGAGCAGCTGAGCAGCTTCCATCACATATTCAGCCCCTTTACGAATGTTAAAGCCTCCCACAAAGAGAAGTCTAATTTGATTATTAGTCAAGCTATAATCCTTTTTCCTTCCGAACCAGTCTTCTCGCACTCCTAAATACACTACATGAAGCTTTCTTGGGGCAAATCCGCTTTTGACAAATGTATTTTTCACATAGTCTGAATTAACGATTATCGCGTCAGCTGTATTACAATCCTTAACGACTAATTCCCAAAATTTGGCAGTGTTACTTAGCGTAAACTTTATATTATGTCGGTCGTACTCAGGCTTTAAAATTCCCTCCATTTCTTGATGGTGGGCTATGGAATGATCTACAATAACTGTCATCCCCTTTGCTTTAGCTTTCTCGATGGCACCACCTTGACCAAATCCGCTTCGAACATGAAAAATATCGGCATTCTTTATCCAATGACAAGACGACTTTCCAAAATGCTTTGCTATCATCATTGATGACCTGTCTATATCTTTAATTATTTTCCTGCACAACAAACCATACAAGTCATTCATTGAACAATGATGCGAAGTCAAGTTTTCTCCTTTTGCTCCTCTACCCTGCAATCTTGGTAAAATTTTCTTTCCCAACAAGTTATCTATAATCTTGATAATTATAGATTCAACTTTGCCCGGAACATAGTTTTGGATAAGTTCCACCTTGTAGTATTTTGACATTAGCAATGCAGTCTTGTTCATGAAGAAATCATTGCCATAGGAAATAATAATCTTTTTCATAATCTTGTCTGACTCTTCTCCTATAGTCTCTTTCCATGATAACTAATGAAGCCATATGTGAGAGAAGAGTTTTTAATCTTTTACCATCTTCTTTATCAACAGTTTATCTATTGTATTTCGTTAAATTCTCTTTTTTAATAGAAGCAGGATTACCTGCTATCAAACAGTTTTTCTTATCAAATTTTTTATTTACCAGCGACATGGAGCCGATAATACTGCCATCCTGTATTTCTGAACCCTTTAGGACAACAGCTCTTGTTCCTATCCAGACATTATTGCCAATAACAATTTTCTGGGCACAATTATTAATCCTCCCTGTAGATATATCCAACACATGATGAAAATCAGTATCCATTATAAGTGTATTCCAACTTGTGAGCACATTATCTCCTACTACTATCGATTTCTTACAAATAATTGTCATCGCCGCATTGTTAAGGAAATTTTTACCAATCAAAAGATTCCCTCCTTTCAAAATGCAAATACGTGCACCTTGTCCCCAAGTAGCACATCCTTTGATTTTCATAATTCCATCTATCTCAAGAATACTTCTTTCGTACTTTACATCAAAAACTCCGACTTTATTAAAACCAATTTTCACCATACCTGGGTGAATCTTCTCTGGCAACAAAATCCCCCCCCGAGGCTGATTAATCTCGTATTGTATCTGACAAGTATGGGTAATTTGCACGCTTGTCTGAATGGAAGTAATCTTATATTACAATATACACTTATCGGAATAGACAAGATGTATTCAAAGTAATCCGTATATCTCATTGTTTATTTTTAATACTAATTACGTATAAAATCACCTTTCCCCTCGTCCAAGACAATATTAACAAAAAGGAAAATGACAATATAATAACTCATTTGTGTAAATGTTGTAGATGAATAAGAAAGAAAAGGAATGGTAATAAATATGGATGTAATAGCCAAACATATAGAATTGGTCTTTCTTCGCTTATAAAAAAACAAAAACACTTGGTATATAAAGAATACGATTACTATACCTCCAATCAGTCCATATCTAACAATAATATTTCCATAATCCGTATCATAAGTAAACAGTTGTACGGTACCTCCTGTCTGACTAGGGTTTCCTATGTGAAAACTGTATATTTTTTCGGCATATTTCTCAGTCATCATACCAAGTCCGAATAGATACTTATCAATTTCTCCGCTATCTATTATACCATTAAACCTTTCTATGCACCAACCTAGTCTGTAGATAAAAGTTCCATCCTCGATATTATTACTGGCTGTATTAACATTAAAAGACGTTACACTCGTTAACTGTGAAGTAACAGTATTTCCATAATTATCTCCCTCTATAAATTTGTTCATAAACAGTTCTCCTCCTACAACAGCAACAAAGCTGACAATTATTATTCCGGTCAAATAATTCTTCTTAACTTTTAGATGACTCATGCCATATAAAATAGACACCGTCGCAGATACCAGCCAAGTTCTAGATTGGTTCACTATTAAGCCTAATGTCAGTATCAGTTTACTTAATATATTGCTGTTAAACATTGGAGATTTCAAGACATAGACAAAAATCAGAAACACAGGTAGCCACGCAGGTGAATTCTGGACTCTGTATAAAGAGAAATTTGAGAGTTGAACAGGGCGAAGATTAGATGGGTCATCGTAATTTGTTTGGAATATGATACTTCCCGTAAGTGCCTGAAATATGTACAATATTGTAAGAATGATTGTTATCGAAAACATCCATGATACTACTTTGCGTATATCTTTTGAAGGTATTTTCAAGAAAATAAAGACAGATAGTAAATAAAACAAATCTCTGATATAAATTGTTACTGATGATATTCCTAAGTTATAATATACAATTGTGTTTAAACACAATAATGCAATGGTGGCAATCATATATGTAACAGCACGATATAATTTAATAGGCAGCTTCCTTCGATATGGAAGTTTAATACTGAGAATACCTACAACTGCAACATAGACAAGAGCATAATTTCCTCCTGATGCACCTAAAATATCTTTAGGAACGAGATAAAAACAATCAAAGGCAAAAAACAAATATCCTATAAGAGAGATACTGTATCTCCTTGTCGCAAATGCTATGATAGATATTAATAGCAATAAAATACCGAGCATAAAATATATATTTTTTAGACTATTCCCCCCAAATTCCCATAGCTTTTCCATACATATATTTACGAACCTGTATAGTAAAAAGTATAGAATAAATAGAAGTTATAATAATCATAGAAAGAATTACTCCTTTCGCCCCGAAATAAGTGCTTAACATATATGAAAATGGAATATGAAAAATGATGCCAATCATAACGACATAGGTTTGTAGCTTTAAGATTCCCAAGCCGTTTATTATATATACATGTAATGAATCCCAACAATTAATAATTGTATAGAGAGCTATAAGCAACGTCCAACTCATAGGTATATGGAGCTTTGAACCTATCCACAAGTCGTATGCTATGGGTGACAATATAACCATAGCCAGCACTCCTGCCAAAAACAAGATGAACAATTTTGACAGCTTACGGTAAATTGTTCCCATCCATTGATAGTCCCCCTTCGTTTTAGCATCTGTAAAGGCTGGCCAGAAAGGATTCATTACAATCGTCATTAACATTGTTGCAACGTTAAGATATTTATATGCGATATTATAAACAGACACTATTTCGGGTGAGGAAATATTTGAAATAAGGAAATTTGTTGTTTGAAAAAAAATTACTACTTGAATTTGAATAACAAAGAACCTTGCACCCAGTTCGAATAAATCATGAAACAACGTGAATTTTACATTTCTTAGAGATGGTGCCAAATAGTTTAGCTGCCCCCCAAACAAATAGCAAGAAATTATTATATATATAATGATTGGGGTGGCAGATATACAAATAGCAAGAACTATCAATGATGGCTTGATGTATATGGTGGATAGAAAAATTAGAAGTAAAGAAAAAGCATTTCCAATAACTGGAAAAAGTGAAGACATGGCGACCTTTTGCAGTGACTGAAATATTGTGCTTATAATATTCAATATCATTTGAAGAGAGAAACATATAATAATAATAGTCATAGTCCGAACAACATCATATTCATATATCGTTGAGATATTCAAAAGTGAGCACCAATTTACATAAGGAATTAATATTACGATAAAAAAACATAATGGTATAAATATTGAAAAAAGCAGGACATAAGTTGTTGAAACCAGTTCTTTCCCCTTTTGCACATCACCTTGAGCAAGTGCTTCTGTTAGTTTATTCTTTAATCCCAACGTGAACCCAATGTCAAAAAAACCTAACCAAACTGATATTGACGACAATGTAAGCCATACTCCATACAATTCGCTGGAAATATATCCTAAAGTTAGTGGAACGATTAAAAAGGATATGATAATGCTTACACCTTTAACTATCAAAGAACCTACAATATTCTTTTTAACCTTTTTTGTTCTGGAATCATTTCCAGTTAGATTGTTTTTAATAGTCCACATGAGCGAATGAATGCTATCTGGTATATACATAAATATATCGGCCAATCCTTATCAGAATCAAAGAGTATAATACCTGAAGGATGACATAATAGAAAGGCATTATATAAATGGATTGTGGGTAGATTTGCATTGTATACATCAAAAGGATATTTGCTAAATACAGTTTGAGAGAATGTTTACCTGTATATTCAAGAAAGGACTTGAGTTTATATCCTATTATTTGCAATACAGATAACGCAAGAATAATTATAGGTATTACAAGCAGTGAGGAAGCCAGAAATTTCGATGAATAAATGAAGCTCATGACTCTATCATCTTGTAAGAAATTTTGCTCCTTCATCATTTTTAAACATTTTTTTTAGTGCCTGCATATCGGTCATGATTTGCCAATTGTTCTTCAGCCAATTAATATCCATATTCCACCATTTTAATTCCATCAGAAATTTAATTGTATCTTTATCGTATCTATATTTAATAATTTTTGCAGGGACTCCTGCTACAACAGCATATGGAGGTACATCTTTCGTTACAACAGCCCCAGCATACACGACAGCCCCATCTCCGATTTTTATCCCTGAAACAAGGAAAACACGTTCTCCTATCCAGCAATCATTTCCTATATATACATCTTTCCCAGTTTCATCAAACTGTTGTTCCTCAGCAAATGTATAACCATTTTGTTTTCTTATAGAATAAAACATTGGACTCGTTGAGACATAAGGTTCAATTATTGGGTGTTTTCCTCTATTAAAGCCAACATTATCGCCTATAGATGTAAACCTACCAACTTTTCCTTCTACATGAGAGTGTCTGCCTATATACGAAGCAAATCCCATCTCTCCTGAATAATAACTTCCTATGCTAATTTTGTTATAGCCCTCAAATAAGGAGTTAGTTGACACAAGAGCACCCCGTTCTATGATTGTATACTTTCTAAATTTATATTTGCAATAGAGCCTATGTATTATCTTATATCTGTCTCTTATACACATCTCCGAGCCCACGAGACTACGCTGCATCTC